>Ga0129307_1001641_pt1 | contig 22331 bp, 17 predicted proteins | sample P1105metagenome_FD_94437 | JGI IMG/M metagenome (GOLD analysis project Ga0129307, IMG submission 94437) | Capybara group fecal microbial communities from Wisconsin, USA - P1105 metagenome | ecosystem: Host-associated > Mammals > Digestive system > Large intestine > Fecal | place: USA: Wisconsin... | reverse complement strand
GCAACCTTGACTTCCTTGAAGAAGATGAGGCTGTCGCCTTCCTTGATATCGTCGTAACCCTTGAGGCCGATACCGCACTCGAAGCCACGAGCGACAGACTTGACGTCGTCCTTCATGCGCTTGAGAGACTGTACCGCGGTCGTACCGAGTTCGATACCGTTGCGATAGACGCGGACATGGCTCGTGCGGTCCACTTCGCCGTCGGTAACCATACAGCCAGCGATGAGACCGACCTTCGGAACCTTGAACACCTGGCGGATTTCGGCTTCGCCAACGAGTTCTTCGCGCATAATCGGCTTGAGGAGGCCTTCCACAGCGTTCTTGATATCTTCGATGCAGTCGTAAATCACGCGGTAGTTGCGGATTTCGATGCCTTCCTTCTGGGCCATTTCGCGGACAGCGAGAGACGGCATCAAGTGGAAGGAGATAATGATTGCCTGTGCGGTCGTTGCAAACAAGATATCGGATTCCGTAATCGTACCCACACCCTTGCGGATGATGTTGACGCGGACTTCCTTGTTGGTAAGCTTTTCGAGGGAAGCGGCAAGAGCTTCTGCAGAACCACCCACGTCGGCCTTGACGATGAGGTTGAGTTCGGAGAGCTTGCCTTCCTTCTTGTCGTTGAAGGAATTTTCGAGAGAAACTGTCTTACGAGCGCGGAGATCGCGTTCACGGGCGGCCATACGGCGCTTGGACGCAATTTCACGTGCAGTCTTTTCGTCTTCCACCACGACAAGTTCGTCACCGGCCTGCGGAGTACCGTCAAAACCGAGCACCTGGCACGGAGCGGAAGGAGGAGCTTCTTTCAACTGGGCACCACGTTCATTGAACATGGCACGGACACGACCGGCATAGATACCGCAAACAAACGGGTCACCCACATGGAGCGTACCGTTCTGCACGAGAATCGTAGCCATGGAACCCTTACCCACGTCGAGCTTGGATTCAACGACTGCGCCACGGGCATGCGTATCCGGATTGGCCTTGAGTTCCAAAATTTCAGCTTCGAGAGCGAGCGTTTCGAGGAGCACGTCCATGCCCTGACCTGTACGGGCAGAAACTTCGATACAGCTGGTCTGACCACCCCACTGTTCGACTTCGACACCGCGTTCAGCGAGCTGAGCGCGAATCTTGTCCGGATTTGCGGTGGGCAAGTCCATCTTCGTGATGGCAACGACCATCGGAACGTGTTCACGTTTCGCAAGTTCAATACATTCAACGGTCTGCGGCATCACCATAGAGTCGGCTGCCACAACGAGAACGATAACGTCCGTCACCTGGGAACCGCGAGCACGCATAGCGCTGAACGCTTCGTGACCCGGAGTATCGAGGAACGTGACCTTACCCTGCTTGGTCGTGACTTCGTATGCACCGATATGCTGCGTAATGCCACCCGATTCGCCGGAGACCACATGGGTCTTACGAATCCAGTCGAGGAGAGAAGTCTTACCGTGGTCCACGTGGCCCATGACGGTAACCACCGGATGACGCGGCTGGAGATTTTCTTCGCTTTCTTCTTCGACTCCGAGAACTTCTTCTTCGTATTCTTCCATCAGCTGAGCTTCGTAACCGAATTCATCAGCCAAAATCTGGATCGTTTCGAAATCGAGACGAGCGTTGATGGTCACCATCATGCCCATTTCCATGCACTTCGCAATGACGCGTGCCGGCATCTGGTCCATAAGGCCAGCGAGTTCGCCCACGGTAATGAAGTCCGAAGTCTTGAGAATCTTCTTTTCTTCACCCGTATTGTTTTCGGAGTGATCCTTGTGATAAACTTTCTTGACCGGGTTCTTGGAGAGGGACGCCATCACGCGGGAGACGTTCTGACGGACGGCTTCCTGCTGCTGCTCCTTCTGCATTTCCTGACGGTCTTTAGTATTGCTGCGGCGGTTCTTGTCATTGGCATGGCGTCCGTTCTGACCCTTGCCATTGCCCTTGCCGTTCTGGTTGTTCTGGCCGAGAGCCTGACCGCCGTTGGAAGCGTTGAAAGCTTCCTGCATGGAGCCGCTGGAGAACCCGCCGTTGCGTCCGGTATAGCCGCGGCTACTGCTGCTCGCGTTACCGTTGTTCTGGCGGCGGTTGTTGTTATTGTTGTTGCGGTTATCATTACCGCCATTGTTGTTCGAAAGACGACCGAACGTACCCGTGTAACCCTGGCCGTTGTTGTTGCCATTGCCGTTGCGTGCACCGTTCGGACGATGGCCACCGCGAGAGGCCTGTGCCTGCTGGCGGGACTTTTCGATACGGGCGAGAATTGCCGCATCGGGCTTGAACACCTGAGCCTTCATCGGAGGCTGCTTGAGTTCCGTAGAAGCAGACATCATTGTCGGCTGCGGAGCCGCCGGAGCAGCAGGCTTTGGTGCCGGAGCAGCCGGTTTTGCAGCCGGAGCGGGAGCAACAGGCTTTGGAGCCGGGGCCGGATTCGACGGAGCCGCCGGAGCGGACTGTGCCGGAGCCGGAGTGGCAGGCGCGGCAGGTGCAGCCGGCTTCGGAGCCGGAGCAGCTTGAGCCGTCACCGGAGCGGGAGCCGCAGGCTTAACGGCAGGAGCGGGCTGAGCCGGGGCGGCCGGTTTTACGGCAGCCGGAGCGGCAGGCTTTGATACCGGAGATTTCGGATCCTGTTTGGCGACAGCCTTCGGGGGTTCCTTGCGGGCACCCGGGCCTTTCTTCAAGCTCACCTTCAAGCCGAGCTTGTTCGTCGCGACCGACGTTTCCTTCTTCTTTGCAGGAGCGGAAGCGGAAGAATCCGATTCAGAAGTAGAGGCCTTCTTCAGATTCTTGTTGCGGGCGTCCTGCTTCTGTTTTTCGGCAGCGGCAGCTTCCTCGATTTTTTCAAAGTCTGCCATATCCAATTTGGACATATGGGTACGAACCGCAACGCCAGCGTCGCGAAGCAGTTTCATCACCACATCAACCTTCAATCCATGAGCATCAGCCCAATCCTTAGGTTTCATTTGAGAATCATTCGTCATGAATAGCCTATTCAATTCCTTTTCTTATTCTTCCGTTAAACTTTTACCCTGCGCAAAAGTTTTTAAGCGTTCACGTCCTTACCAGCAGCGGCCTTTGCCTTCCTGTCTTCGTCAACGCGCTTCGCTCTCATTCTTCTTTCATCCTCATAATTGCTCATGAGAATCTTGTTCTTGGATTCTTCGTCCATCTGTGACCATTCCTGCTCACCATGGACATCGAGCTTGCGATCCACCAAGCGACCGGCGAGTTCCACGTTCTGGCCACCCTTACCGATAGCCTGAGCCAAGTTCTCGTCATCGACGATAATCACGATGCGGTCCGTATCCGGAACCGGGAACATCTTGAGGACAGAAGCCGGAGCGAGAGAACGTTGTACGAACACGTCGAAGTTTTCGTCCCAGTGAACAATATCGATGCGTTCGTTGCCAAGTTCGCGAACAATCGTCTGCACGCGGGCACCTTTCATGCCGACGCAAGCGCCAACCGGGTCAATCTTTTCGTCACGAGAATAGACGGCAATCTTTGCACGGCGATTCTTGGAGTCGCGGGCCACGGCCTTGATTTCGACAGTGCCTTCGTAAATTTCAGGAACTTCCTGGCGGAGAAGAGCCCTGAGGAAGTCCGCATTCGCTCTGGACAAAATAACCTGAGCACCGCTCTTCGTCGATTCTTCGACGCGGGCAATCACAGCCTTCACGGAAGCGCCCTGAGTCAAACGTTCATGCGGAATCTGTTCGCGAGCCGGGAGTTCAGCTTCAATCTTGTTGCCCAAATCGACGATAACGTTACGTTGTTCCAAACGAAGCACCGTACCGTTGATAATCGTACCGATGCGGCTGCGGTAGATGTCCATAATGCGCTGGCATTCGGCGCTGCGGATGTGCTGCGTCAAAAGCTGCTTTGCCGTCTGGATAGCCTGACGACCGAAGGAGGACGTCGGGAGTTCCATGTAGAGGCTGTCGCCGGCCTGAGCGTCTTCGTTAAAGTCACGGGCTTCTTCGACAAGCATGTAGCCTTCATCCAATTCAGCCACTTCGTCAGCTGTCATGTTCGGATCGTAGTCCGGATAGTCATCGACAACTTCGACATTCAGGAACACATGAACTTCGTTTGTTTCCATGTCGATATCGACGTTGATTTTCTTTTCGATGTGCAGATACTTGCGAGCCGCAGAAATGAGAGCCTTCTTGAGGGCGTCCAAAATCACGGAATCATCGACACTCTTGTCTTCAACGACTTCCTTGAGTACGTCGAGCAAGTTTACTTTCGGTTCGTTCTTCATAAGTTGACCTTCCTATTTAATTTCTACTTCGACCTTGGCCGAAAGCACTTCGGACCGCGGTATGACGATTTCGCCGGCATTGCCCTTGAGCTTGAGCTTCAAATTTTCTTCGTCGGCATCTAAAAGTTCGCCAGTCACTGGCTTGCCCGTCGAGCGGGTAATGCGGAGCAGACGCCCCTTGTTGCGGTTAAAATCCGCCAAAGACTTGAGGGGGCGGTCCAATCCCGGAGACGAGACTTCAAGCGTGTAGGCGCCCTCAATCAGTTCGGGATCCAAGTCCAGCGCATCCGAAAGGTAGTGACTCACGTTCGTGCAGTCATCGATGGTAACACCTTCGGGCTTGTCGATAAAAATTCGCAACGTCTTGCGCTTGCCGGCACGGAACACATCAGCTTCCACAAGCGTAACGGATGCGGACTTGCATGCATCGGCAATGAGTGAATTCAGTTTTTCTTGGACGACCAAATAAACCTCTTATACTAAAATAGACGTTCGCTTACGGACCTTCTCCCGAAACCTTTTGGACCGAAATCCGAGGTTTCAACGGAAAAAATCCACGAACAGTCTAAAAACCGATACAAATAGAGAAAATTATAGCAGATTCATCAACCTAGCAAAAGCAATTTACAGGGATTTAAAGGGGTTTTTAAGGTTATGGAGTCAAAAAAATCGCCTGCAGATTATCCATCCGCAGGCGTTAGTTTATTCAAAACATAATTTTCGTTCTCAAAAACATGTACTTGGGCAACCGCCGTTATACGGACCGATGGCACAAATATTGAAATCGTACTTACCCGTAGAGGCCTGAATCAGGAACTTCAGAGTCACAAGTCGCTTGGCGGCATCTTCACCATCAATCTTGGTGTCCCCCTTATACCAGGTAGGCTGCTTAAAGTCAGACCATGCAAGATTTTTAGAGGTTCCTGCAGTAGATTTCGGGAGAGATGCTGCCGGATTGGCAAAACCGATTTCTCTGTCGAAATCACCAAGGCCAAGTTGAAGCGCGGGAGCAGCTTCGGATCTATAAGTGATGCAAACGCCACCCCAAGAGGAAGCATCAACAGCTGCCAGCGTCTCACTTGTTTTGGATACTCGACCGGCAACATCAAAAGCAATCCCCACAAACGGGTTGTAAGTCAAAGTACCCTTGTCGAGAATAGCCGTACCGCAGATACCGCCGCAATGCTCAACGACGTTGTCGAGAGCCAATTCGCTGTATTCGTTACCAATTTCTACAGGCCACTCCACCTTAGACTTACCGCCATCCTCATCATCGGTGTAAGCGTACCAGTATCCCGAAGTTTCCATACCAGCATCGAGACGTGTATCCACTCGCGGAACACCATGCCCTCCGAACCAGGTCGGGAAAGCCGTAGAAACCTTAACAGAGCTGCTCGAAGACCGCGCCTTGCTAGATGACGACCTAACCACGCTAGATGAACTCCGTTTCACCGAAGAACTCGATTTCGGGATTGTAATCGACGATGAACTTACTGGAGTAGGCGTACAGATAGGATCACCGTAAACTACCCAAGCATTGTTAATACAAAGGAAATTCGTGATACACGAGCCGTTGACAACGGACGTCCCTATGCCCTCATCGCATATTCTCTGCTGTTGCGAGCCTTTGCAGACAGTATTCTGCGGAATCCAAGCGTTGTTCGCACAAATAAAATCAGTCGTGCAATTCCCTTCAGGGTCAGAGAGTGCGGTTGTCGTCCCTTCCACACAAACCTGAGCCGTCGTAGATGCGCCCTGAGCAAAAGCGACACCATAAGAATCTTCCCACTGGCCAGCATAATCCGTACATCCCCACATTACGGCAACCGGTAAAATCAAAAACTTCTTTTTCATATTGCTAGCCCCCATTAGAAAAGGAATGTAACGCCGACACCCACAAGTCCGGCGGCCATCAAACCAAGTGAAACATTTCGAATCGTCTGGAATTTCTTGGCATCGTCAAGGCCTTTCTGGTATTCCTGCTGATTCTGAGGAGGAGTCGCCGTAGCGTCCTTCGCTTTTTTGTTGAAGACAACCGCCATGATGCCACCCACTGCAGCAACTCCGCCAGAAATGGCAATCGGGACCCAGTGGATTTTCTTGCCGCCGCTTTGCGCTACATCGTTTGCAGCGTCGCTCGCGTTGTCCTGCTTGACCTGAGTTTCAGCAGCACCCGTCAAATCGACATTGCCGGTTTCAGTAGCCGGGGCAACACCTTCCGGAGTATGCATAAGCTTGTGCGTCACCTGCACCACCTCGTGCCACTTGGGCTGCACATTGACTTTTTCTGTCCAGCCATTGCCCTTGAGCACAACGTCGGCGCACATCGGCACCTCGCCCGCATAAGGCGTACTTCCGACTTCAACGCCATCAATCACGACAGCCACAACTTGGGGTTCGCCCTTGTACTCCACATTGAGTTCGAGCCCGCCCTTGCCGCGAGCGATTTCCTTGTCAAAAACTTCCGTCTTGTTTTTCGCAATCGAGACGTTGAATTCAGCCGGGTCATAGCACGGATGCGTCAGCAAGACCTTGTGGATTCCGGCTTCCAGCTCGATTTTTGAATCATTCTTGCGGACATCATCGACAGTCACGTTGAGCGCGCCACGCTTGGCAGCATCCCCCGCAAGCACAGGTTTCATCTCCAGCCAGCCAAAATTTGGAGTCAGTTTGAGTTCCACTTTTTGGTTGTTGCTCTTGACATCCACAAGCATTTCCGCATCTTCATAACGGTCGAACGAAGCCACGATTCTGTGGTTGCCTTCTTCGACTTGCACCTTGCACGGAGTACTCAGGCACTTGGGAACTGCCTTGCCGTCAATCGTCGGCACGGCACCCGCCGGCGTCGAAGAAATTTCCACGATGAACTTCTGCTTGCCACCATAGCTAAAACTACCTGCATTGCTAACTTCAGCAATTCCGCCTACACCCGCAAAACCGCCGCTCCCTTTGATCTTGCGGAAAAAATCCGGAGATTTCTGCTTGATAAGGTCCAGAAGCTGTTCGACATTTTCGCCTCGGCCATTGAAACTGGCGATGAGCTTGTTGCCCGCAGTCTCGTAAAGTTCCGCCGAAAGCGTGAGCGAATTTCCGAAGCGACCGACTCGTGCCTGGCAAATGTAGTCCGCCGCGATATTCTTGCCCGTTTCGACAAGGCAGCTGCCTTCGCAGTCCTCAATCGCTTTGCCGGGCGGCAACATCTGCTGGATGTTCTCGCGGGTCATGATGGTGTAATTCTGCACCGCCGGGAGTTCGAGCACAGCCTGCTCGCGCAAAACGTTCGTAAGGTATTGGCGGTCCGAAAGGGATACATTATCCTTAGCACTGCCATCGGCACCCGTTTCTAGCACGGCCACATAAGTTGCAAAAGCTCCCGTAGTGAACATGCACAAAAGCGAAAAGAAAAGAAATAACTGTTTCATAGCCAAAATGTAATGTTTTCTTTAACATAAGTCAATAAGGAATCATGAAAAACTCATACGTACTCATGGGCAACAAAAAAGCCCCCGAAGGGGCTCTTTCAGCAATTCGTTTTATACCCAAAAACAGTTAATCCTTCACGCAGCGAACGGATAACCTGTAATTCTTTGGCCAAGAAGGTCCAACAGTCGCATTGAGATCATCCATCATCAAGTAATGAGCATACTTATTATCATTAACTTCAGTGGATGTCCAAAAAAGCGCTTCCCTCCCCCACTGATCGTAAGAACCATTCCAACGTCCTCCTGGGTATGCGCTAAACCCAGTCTTATTATTAGCGCGAGTATCCCAATTCCCTTTTACCCAAAGAACATCCTGCACTTTCAAATCACCCTTTATCTGATTTGCATAATTCCATAAAACGGAATAATCTTCTTGCGAAGGTAATCTATAACCATCTGGACAAGCCGTCATCGCAGCTTCCCACGTATAAAGTCTTCCGTAGATTTCACAATTTGAGTCCTGATTATCGTAACAATAGGAATTTTCAGTCTTATAATTCAGATTTTCCGCCATCCAATACTGTTCACCAATTTGCACGACAGGATATTCATTTCCAGCACGATCTTTAACTTTCCCCACTGAACTAGACGAGATCGTAATTGACGACGATGATACAACCGACGAAGACGACTTCGCAGAACTGCTGGATTGAACGGAACTGCTCGATTTCGCAGAACTGCTGCTCAATAATCCTGCCCCCTTTATGCAGCGGACGGAATAAGCATCACCAGCTTGTACCGTCACGAAGTAAGCCTTATCGTTTTCATACTGCAACTCTACAATTTTTGTACCATCCCCATCAGCAACCCAGAAACAAGCTTTATTATCAAGCTCTTTGTATTGATTCATAGAATTCATATAGCCAGCAAGCAAGGCGTTGAATTCCACTCCGTTCGATCCATTCCCGTCTATAGATTTGAGCACTTTACCCGCGTTTTCTTGTCCACCGACTGCATCAAACAAAGTTTGCCATTCCGACGAATCTGGCAGTTGCCAGCCCTCGGGGCAAATGTCTTTTGCCTGTTTCCACTTGTAAAAGCGATCTCTGTCGTTACAATTCCCCAACATATCCTTATAGCAAAAATTCTCGATATCTTGCCTTACCATACTTTTCGCCATCCAGGTCTGTTCACCGATAGTCACTACGGCATAATCCGCACCATACATCTTCACCGTACTCACAGTCACAGAAGGCAACTTGAATGAAGACGATGATTTCACCGAACTGCTAGACACGGCAGAACTGCTCAATTTCGCAGAGCTGCTAGATGCGGCTGAGCTACTGGACGATTTCGCAGAACTACTAGATTTCGCAGAACTCTGAGCAGGAACGGTTTCAGAAGACATGGGGGCAGTTCCGCTCGATGCCGGGGCGGATGAAGACGTTGCAGACAAATTTTCCACCGAACTGCTGGATTTTTCTTTGGTCGCAGTCTTTCCATCGGAACTTTCTGGTGTAGAACTACTGGACTCCACAACATATTCCAAAGCCCCGAACGCATTTTCGAATTCTTCCTGATAATCCGTGCAAGCGGAAAAGAAAGTTGCAGCGAATAAAATAATTATAGATTGCTTCGCGATGTTCGCAATAACGTTTTTGCTCTCGTCTCTAGTCTTTAGTCTTTCGTCTAACATACACTCCTCCTAAAAAGCAAAGCTCAAGCCAACGCCAATGCCACCGGCAATCGCGATACCGATTCCCACAGCACGCATCGTCTGGTAAGTTCCGATATCGTCGTGTCGCTTGTTGTATTCATCTTGCGAGGCAGGCTTTTTCTCGCTTTCGCTCTTCGCCTTGCTGTTCCCGACCACGGCAAGCACCACGCCAGCCACAGTCGCAGCAGCACTGATACTCAACGGCACCCAATGGACACCCTTCTTTGACGGAGTTCCCGCAACATTGGCATCCACGTTCGCAGGGACGCTCTCGCCCACCTTGCTAGCCTTATCGCCAGTTTCGCGTTCGGCCTTGACCTCATCGACTTTAGGCAAATCGACAGGCGCGCCTGTTTCTGCTGGCTGCGTCATTTCGCGAATCGCGTTAAAGAATTCGTGGGACTTGTTTTCGATAAGCGAAAGGAGCTCCTCGACATTCTGGCCTCGGCCATTGAAGCTTGCAATAAGCTTGTTCCCCGCCGTCTCGTAGAGTTCCGCCGAAAGCGTAAGCGAAGTCCCGAAGCGCCCGACACGTGCCTGGCAAATGTAATCGGCGGCGATATTCTTGCCGGTTTCCACAAGGCAGCTGCCTTCGCAATCCTCGATAGCCTTACCAGGCGGCAACATCTGCAAGATGTTCTCGCGGGTCATGATAGTGAAATTCTCTTTCGCAGGGAGTTCCTTGACGGCCTGTTCGCGCAAAACATTCGTTAAATACTGGCGGTCTAAAAGAGGGACGCTATCCTTGGCAATGCCGTCGGCACCCGTTTCAAGAACCGCCACAAACGTAGCAAAGGCATTTACAGTCAACATCAAAACAGAGAAAGCAAAAAATAAACGTTTCATACTCATAAAGTAACTATTTAAAGGATTTCCGTCAAACAACATTGCCTACAGGTTTGTTCTGCATCACGTTATCGTTTTAGGGCATGTTCTATATCACTTTTTGTAAACCTAAGTTCTAATTACTATATTTATGGCATGGCTTACGTATTTCTCATTCTTATCAGCATTGCAGGGCTTGCGCTCTGCGGATTCTATCTCAAGAAAAACATTGTCCGCATCAAGGACAAGAACAAGGATGAACCCAAGAAATACAAGCGCATTTTGAACTACGTTCCAACCGGCCTTTGGTACGGCTACCTGATCCTGTTTTTCGCAGGACTCACAATTAACAATACGATTTTTTAGAGATTACTTTCTTCTAGAAGCAAGCCAGCGTTCGTAGAGGAACAACGCGATAAAGTTCTTCCCGTCGATGAACTTGTGCGCAGCTTCTTCGTATGGCAACACTTCCGTGCGGATCCACTCGTTTTCGTCGGTGTAAGTCTGGTTCTTGCCGTCCATCGCATCAAGTTCTTCGCGGGTCACGTCGCGTTCAATCGCATAAAGGCGAATGCGTTCATCCAAAAGTCCGCAGCTCCCGGCAAAGCCGTCGCTTGCGCCCTTGTACCAAAAGTCCATCAAGTCAATCAGTTCAGATTCATCGGCCTTGATTTGCGCTTCTTCTTCAAGTTCAGAAAGAGCCACCTTGCGATAATCGCCCGACCAGTCGAGAATCCCCGCCGGGATTTCCAGCGATGCTGTTTCCGAAATGGCAAATCGCGGCTGACGCACCAAGAGCAAGTAACGTTCACCTTCGCAATGGAGTACAACAAGCACGCCCACGGCATGACCGCGCACGAGCACAATCCCATGCACAGGCTTGCCATCTGGCAAGAACGCCGTCGCATTCAGCTTGATGAACAACGGCTCGTGACGCTTGTTAAAATAATCCACCGATGCAAAATGCACCTTCGTAATCTTGAACTTTTTTTCGGAAGCTTCGAGCCACTGCTTGTAAATTTTGCTTTCCAGAATTACAGGTTTGTCTTCTTCAGGAATTTCAGCAGCAAAAGTGTATTCAATCATTTAGACTCCGTCAAACCGGCAGCGAGCGAATCTGCATAAACCGTATCGCGAGCAACATCCGCCGATTTCCAAATCTTATATAAACTATCCACAGGCGTTCCATCTTCGCTTGCTAGCAAAACGCTATTTGTCGAAAAACTAAAAGCGACCCAATCCTTCTTTGTCGAAGGCCCGCAGGAGCGTTCGTTTTCGGCAGGCACGAAAAGTTCACGCGCAAAGGTCGCCGTTCCGCCAAGCGTAAACCCTGTATAGTTAATAGAATTCAACATGGCGCATGAAGGAATTTTTTCGATGTAATAAAGACTCGTATGCCAAACCGTATCCAAGCGTTCCTTGACCTTGCCTAACGCAGTCGAATCGTATTCCCACTTGGAATCCAGGCAATAGACCGAATCCGCGGAGGCACAGGCGTAATGCACCGGAACAAGCGTCGTATCGTTGATATTCCAGTTTGTCGGGTAGAGGGTGTCCGTAACGACGGAATCGCACTTGTCCACTCGCATGGTGCATTTGGCGCGGAGCGTTCTCCAAAGGAATTTTTGCGGCGTAATGGAATCGATCACACGCAATAACGAAGGGGAATTTTTTGTCCGCAACGGAAGCGAAGACATATCGTCAAATGCGGAATCTACAAAAATCCTGAACGTGTCCCGAACAAACTTTCCACGACGGAGCATGATGGAATCAAGCAATGAATCGACATCGTTTTTCACGACAATCTTTGTGATGTTCGAAGAAATCCCTTCGCTGGTCAACCTCTTGAACGTCGAATCCGGGCGGAACATCGGGGCCGGGCAATCGTCCGTATTCACCTTGATTTTCACCTTCGGCGAAAACACGAGCACAGAATCCTCGAAAGTATAATCCAAGTCTATCGACGTGAGCGAGCAATTCGAGAATGACCAAATCTGCGAAAGCGTTATATAAAGAGTGTCCGAAATCAGGTGAACCGTCTTTCCGGAATCAAGCGTCGCCCCTAAAAAATACCCGTCGCCACTTACAGACTGCCCGTTCGGCATGACATCGAGGGGGCCATCGCCATCCCATGCGCACGAGGCAAAAAAGACCAAAGGGAAAATCAAAAAAAACGGAATCAACAATGTCCTTGATTTACGCTTCATACAGACTCACTCAAAACGGCAGATTCTTTTTGAATATAGCAATTTGAGCAGAATCCACCGGATGCGTCGATTTGTAGAAATCCTTCCAGCGAACAAACAAACCGTTCTGACGCACCGTCAAGAAAAACGAAGAACTGTCCTGCGGCGAAAGGCGGCCAACAGCATCCTTGACGCTCAGCTTTTTTCCAACCGTAGGCGCCATTTTCCACGAGCCAATGCCGAACATTCGCGAGGTGATTCCATTCCCATGGTTGAGTTCCACAAACATACCCAGCGAATCACGCCCTGCTTCAAGCACAATTCCCGGAAGCATCGGATAAATCGGAGCCTCGCCAAGCCCTTTGAACAAGTCAGCCGAAAGCAGTTGTTCCAAGCCTTCAAAGTCAAAGTTATCGACAATGGCAAGCGCCGACCATCCAAGCGGGACATGCGGGCAGGGCCCCGGGAAAAGGCAACCCGTCTTGCTCGAAATCCAGACTTTCGACGAGTCCTCGCGCGACATGTGCAAAAAGACGTTACGGGTCGAATCTTCAAGCACCACAAGGAGAGCCTCGCCGAAATCCTTCTTGGGAGCGACCCAATGGATTTTCGCCCCATCGGAGGCCAAGCTTCTTATATAGCGCAAGAAAGAATTCGGTAGAACGAGGGAATCGTTCACGATCCAGGAACATTGCGCAAACCCGTCCTTAAGTTCGAACGGGGTCCCGTTATACGACGTGCAACCTTCAATCCATTCCTCGGTAACTACGGCCACGGGTTCTTCGTTTGCGGGCATCAGGAACTTATCCATCAGCATACGGAACCAGCCGTTTGCATAGGCAACAACAATCAGGATGAAAAAGAAAACGATCCTGACCAACGGGAACTTATGCTGCAAGCGATTCTTTCTTTTTTTTCGTTGAATCTCTGTCGGGAATTCTACAGCCATCGGTTACATGAAGAAATAGGCCGCAACGGCAATCGCAATCAAGAGGATGACTACGGCAAAAATACAACCACCCGAAGAAGAAGACTCGTCCTCAAGCGGGTTCGTGTCCAAGCCCTGAAACACAGTTTTATTTTCAGGAACGACAGGCGTTGCGGGAGCCGATTCTGTTACAGGCGCCACGGACGCAGCAGGTGAAGCCACATCCGGCTTAGGCGTTGCCGGAATATTGGGAGATTTCAATTCCGTCTCGTTCTTCGGCGGAGTCATGGAAATCTTGGACGCATTGACCGGAACATAAGCGGCCATATCCTCTTCGCTACTGAAGATCCGGATAAAGCGTTCCAGCCCGACCTTTTTCAGGCTATTCGCAAGAGATTCCTTGTCGGCAAGTACAGCAAACAATCCATTTTTATTGGAAAGTTCCTGATGGAACTGCATAAAAGCATTATAGGCGTCGCTATAGACGAAATCGAGACCCGACAAATCGACCGCGACATACTGGACGTCAGCGTTCGAATCGATCAGGGAACGAAAATTCGCCTTGAACGTTTCCGCGTCAAAAGCCCCTATCGGATTGAGAGGAGCTTCAAGCACGAGGAATGAACCTATATTCTTTGTATTTACCTGCGTCATGAAAACAAATATAAGCTATTGTTAGAGCAATATATCCAAAAAAGTTGAAAATTTTATTACAATCTGACCTGATTTATGTTACGGGATACTACTCCAGTATCTCGTCGTCAGTTTCGACAATCGGAGCCGGATTAGCACTCGGTGTTGCAGGCGCGGCGGGAGTTGCCGAAGGAGCAACAGAATTCACAGGAGCCGCTTCGTTTGCAGTTTGTGCCGCGGGCACAACCGGAGCAGCAGGCGTTTCCTGAATGCTTTCTTCAATATATTCCTCAGCCGGAACTTCTTCCGGGTCTTCCGTCACCAATTTCCTTGACGCCGCAGTCTTGCTCAAATGCCCCTCTTCCTTCGGCTTGTGGCCAAAGAGGTACGGGCTAAAACTGATGCTCACGCGGTGCACCGGCGAGAACACCGGATGCGATTCAAACGCGTAATCCACGACGAGGAAGTTCATTATTGTAAGACCGGCACCAGCCGTCACGCTCTTGAACGTCGTGAAGCTACTGAGACCGACACGCAACCTGAGCCCAAAGTCGAACGCGAACTCGACACCACCACGACCGCCAGACAGCCAGTCCAAAGGGTCTTCCCAAATGCGTTCGCCACCGTGAGTGTCCTCGTCAAAATCCAAATCCCTGGCTTCGTGATGGAAAAGTCCTGCGCTCTGCCAGTAGAAATTGAACTTGCCATAGAGGTATTCCACAGGCAGCCCATAGCTCAAAGCCACGTAGAATTCAGGAGCGGAATATTCAAATTCGCCAGATTCCCATGAGGCTGCCGACGAAGTCCAGCCCTTCAAGAGACCCGACACATAAAAATCGTCCATTATCTGGTAACGAGCGCTCGCGTCGCCACGGAAGCCCCAACCGCTCTGGTCCATGTCGCGATACAGCACATGGAACGCAAGACCCAAGTCCAAGCGGTCAATAATGCGGCGTCCCCATGAAACGGAAAAGACCCAGTCCGCATAAGAGAGCGTATTGTAGTCCGAACCTTCGGGCAGAGGTTCGCCTTCCCTGATATACGGGATGTCATCGGCACCGAACCTGGAGAACGAGACTCCAAGCCCCTGATTCTTGGAAAGCGGGATGACCATCGACGCGTAATCGTACTTCGTATCTTCGTAGTATGCGGTATGCGAGAAAGACGCCCACATGTACTTTGCCTGTGAAAGCTGGTACGCATTGGTCATGAGACCGAGGTAATCGCCCTCGACAGCTAGAGTCGCAGAACCCAAGGCCGCAGAACGAGCCCCCGGTTCCATATCAAGAGTTGCATTTGCGCCAAAAACGCGGTCAGCAGCATAAGCCGCAGACACAAACGAGCAGGCAAGGAAACAAGTCCGCAGAGATATAAATTTTTTCAAAAAAGACATTTGGTGACATCTAAAATAGATATTTTTCTTTTCTGAAAACAGTTGACAACAATGCTTTTAGACGAATACATCCAAAATTTCTTGATATACCTGCAAACACAGCGAAGGTATTCCGAAAGGACTGTCATCACCTACCGGAAATCGCTCGAAAAATACTGTTCTTCGATAGCCGGGAACGTTTCCGCCACCGAAAAAAAAGCAGTACCCCTCGGGGCGTTCTCCGAAATGAGCGTCAAGAATTTTGTGTGGGATTTGAAAATCAAACAGAAACTTGCCCCCACAAGCATCTGCGAACACCTTGCAGCACTAAAAAGTTTCGGCAAGTACCTTGTCCGCTCGAAAGTTTTGCAGAAGAACCCCGCCGAAGCAGTCCCCATGCCCAAGCGTCCCAAGCGCCTCGTGAACGTACTTGGCCAAAAGGACCTCGCCGAAGAAAAATTCCCGGAGTTGCCCGAAAATCCGAAACTCCCGCAAATCCGCGCACGGTTCCTGCTCGAGCTCATCTACGGTTCCGGTTTGCGTATTTCGGAATGCCAAAGCCTCTGCTGGAACCAGTTACGCACAAAAGAACGTCTTGTCCGTGTCATCGGTAAAGGCAACAAGGAACGCATCGTCCCCATCACGGATTCGCTTATCACTTGGCTTGAAAAGTTCAGGGCCGCAGAAATCGAAGCCGGGCATGCACCGAGCGAAACGAGCTACGTATTCCTGAGCGAAGACGGCAAACCATTCTCCGTCCGCACTCTCCGTAACGACATCCATAACCTGCTACGGGAAATCGGCTGGGAAGGGAAAGCGAGCCCGCATGTGTTGCGTCACAGTTTTGCCACGCACCTGCTCGAGAACGGTGCTGAAATCATGAGCGTCAAGGAAATGCTCGGGCATTCAAACATCTCGACCACGCAAGTCTACACGCACGTAAACGCCGAACGCCTGCGCGAAGCCTTCAAGAAAACGCACCCGCGTGCGTAGCGCGCAACCTAGAAAAAGCTTCCTTTAATGCCGATGGCGATTGTCCACTGCTGACCGATATCGCTCCAGTCCGGCGCATTCCACTCTTTCATGGGCTTTTCACTATACTCGTTCTTAGGGTCTGCGCCACCCGCCTTGTCATGAATCGGCAACGAGAACGCAAGGAACACCGGGAAGTCCGGATTCGAGAATTCAATGCCGTACACGAGCGACAGCGACCATGCTTGATGGTCTGGATCCGGCCTCGGATTATAGCTTCCTTCCACTTCTGAAGAAATCCAAGCCACACCCAGCGGCACGGAAAAATTCAAGCCAAACGATTGCACAATGCCCGCACGTCCGCGGTAACCATAAGCGATAGAACCGCCAATAGAAGGCGGCGTAAACGCGCCAAGGTCGTTCTCGCCATACGGCTTAAAATGATACTTGAAACGGTCGCCGTTCTTGTTCTTGAGATTCTTCCAGTAGCTATCGTTGAACTCGTTCTCACCTGAGAAAAGATGCATTGCAAACGGGTGCGTGTAACTCAAGCTGTAAAGCCAAATTCCTTTGTCCGTATCACGGCTGTAGTCCCAGCCCAACGTAAGCGAGTAAAGTCCGCTCCCTTTTTGGAAACTACTCGGCAAAATCTGCCTTGCCGCATCTGTTCCGCGTTTTACGTCGTACTGCCCCGTCGGAATCGTCAAAGATGCCGAAAGCGAAGCCGCACCGCCACTGCCAATCGTCTTGGAAAAGTCAAACGAAATATCGCCAAGACCGCCCGTACTGCGATCTACCGGAGGTTGATTGGTGCGGTACTGCACCTCGCCACGATGGCTCATGAACGGAATCGTCACGCCCACCTTCGTATCCCACGTTGGCTTGAACGAAAAATGCGGATTCACCGAGAACGCAGAAAAATTCTGTCCGACGTTGTACTTCGTAAAAACTTCCGCTTCGAGGTAACCGCCCGAAGTTCCTTGACCAATCCACTTGATGCCATCGCCCGAACCACCACCGGAACCGCCGGCACCACAACCGCCAATAGACTCCCACGGAGTCGCAGGCGTTACAGGGGAACTAAAACCGGCATAAAAAGCAACCGCCACAAGCGCGACAAGAGAACAGCCTTCAATCAAAAAATTCTTTTTCATGTCGAACCTCACGGAAGCTTAAGCAAATATGCATTGTTAGTGCCAGTCGCCAGGAACTTGCCATCAGGGGAAAGGCCGCCCGTCATGGGCACCTTGGCTATTTCAAAAGCATCGCCCTCCCATTTCGCCTCAATGACTTTCGGTACGCCCGTCAGCAAACGAATTTCACGCATCACCGTGTAACCCACAGAACCATCATCCGCAATCGTCAAATCCTTGTCGTTGACCATCGAAGATCCTATGGGGAATTCAGCCCACAGCACAAACAAGAGACCATTGGATTCAAACCAATGCGGCTGTGCCGGTTCCGACATTTTTTCATGCATACGTTCAATCTTGATCGGTTCAGCATCCTTAGAAAGTTCCTGTACATAAGCTTCCCAGCTCGTAGAACTTTCGTACATATTATAGACGACATATTTTCCATCAGGCGAAATCAAGGGGGCGTCGATTTTCCAGTCACTCCGGTCCTTGGGCTTCTTAAGCGAAACCGCATTCTTCTTACCGCCGTTTGCATAGTCGATAAACACGATATTCAGAGGCTTATCCGAGCCTTCCGCATACACCAGTCGCACATTATTCGTACCAAAAAAGCCCTCGACTGTCGAGATGTCGCCGTCTTTTGGAATTTTCGCCGAAGGATCGACCCATAAATGCGGCGAAGCCATTTCAATCATACCCTTCTCAACGAACCAGAACTTCGCATTGTTCGACGGACGAACCGCAAAGATACCGAAGTCCAAATTTGAGCAAGTCTTGCTACCATCAACATCGTAACCGCGCAAAGCCACAATGAAATCCGCATGTGTACTCCATTCTGGGTCTTGGAACTGGCATTCTCCCTTGGATTCATCTCGCATCAGGTACCAGAGGACATGTTCCGCCGTATCGGAAATTGTCAGGCGGTCATGTTGAAGGACCTTGCGGGCCTTGGAATTCACCACATTGTATTCCGAATCCGGAGCGACTACGCCAAGTTTACGACTAAAGTTAAGCCATAACATGGCGCCCGGGAAATTTACGGTATCCTGAGAAATAGACGGATTACAAATTTGCAAGCTTTCATCATTTTCACGGTCATAATTCACCCTATACATCGTACCATTTGCGGATGCATGGCTAGACTCGTGATTACCTGCAGATTCCGCCGTAAACGGATCGGGCGAGTAGCACGCCATAAGCGTAAGGGCCAAAAGCCCCAAAGGTAAAAGCAACTTTTTCATCATTATGCAATATAGTTAATAGAAGATGATAGTTTATGGAATTTAGTTACTAGATACTAGTTATTAGTTACTAGAAATTGCAATAGGAACATTTCTTGTAACTCGGAACTCCTAACTGCAAGGAAGTCGCCCTAGTAACTTAGAACTCATAACTCAAAAAAATGTATATATTATATGATACTGGGAGTACTATATGAAAATTGAAAAAAGCAAGTTAATAAAAAATCGCGATTGGTCCGAAGCCACAAGAACGCGTCTTGCGACAGCACTCGGCATATCTGCCCTTGTCTCACTGACTTCTTGCACCAAGGCCCCCGCTCCCGGTAATCTCGAGACATCGCCGGAACCGTCCGTCACAAGCGAGGCCGCCGGAGAAACCCCGAGCAACCCGCTCCCGGCACAGCAATCCGAAGCCGGAACCACCGCCGAAACTCAACTTTCGTCTAGCAGCATCTCCAGTTCCTCGGAAGAAGACCCAGGACCGACAGCCGGCATGCCCTACTACGATTACGAAGAAGAACAGCGACTTAAGCAACAACAGCAGCAATAGACCCGCTTTGGTGTTCCATCCAAGCCAAGTAAATAATTTCTATATTGGGTCCGAATTTTAAGGCCAACGCAACGTTTTGGCATATTGATAAGGAGGATATATGAACTTGTTTACTAAAGTCATATTTGCACTTTTTACATTCAGCGTTTTTAGTATAGCAGCAGAACAAAGACGCGCCGATATTTACGTTGACGAAGACCTCTACAAAGATGCGGAAGTACTTGCGGCCGTGCAGAAATACGCAGGCGCCGTCGAAAAAGAGCTCAACTTCAAGATTGACATCAAGTCATTTCCGGCTGCCTTAGTCCTTGACTCTACAACTCTTAATTCTAGCCCCAAATTCAAGCAGAAAAGCACCGCTGCCGAGCTGAAGACAGCCATCAAAGAATCCTGGGAAGACAAATCCAAGGCTCCACTGGCCGGCGTTCTCCTTATCGGCAACTTGCCTTTTGCACGCATGGAATACTTTGCCAGGGAATCCGATGGCAGGGCTGCATTTCCTGGCGATGGCAAAATCGCCGGCTATCAGGTCTGGGCAGTTGACTTCTATTTTATGGACATGGACGGCAAGTGGACTGACGAACTCGTCGGAAACGGCTGTGTATCTGACGGCGCATGCAGCGGCGAAGTGGAAACCGGCGAAAACGGAATTCTCGACTCGCACTACAACCATTTTAACGGGGAACTTGCCGGCGAAGATTTCGAAATTTGGGTCGCCCGCGTCAATGCCTACGGCGAAGCCCGCGAATTGAACAATTCCAAATGGATAGAACAACTCCGCAACTACAACGATTACCTCGCCAAAGTAAAGGAACTCACGATACGCTGGCTCAACAAGGCCTACGACATGCACGCCAACACAACTCCACGTTCGGACAAGGCATTGTTTACCTATTCCGACCCGTCCCCCATTTACATGGAAGACTACGCCGTCGTAAGCCATTTCAACGATCTCTCGAAAATGTATAACGAAGTCGACATCGTCCATGCGATGAACAGGGAAAAATCTCTTCTGTACATGGTAAAAGACTATGATTGGCTAACCCATCTGGGTCACGGCAACGAAAAGTCCTTTGCCGACGGAGTCTCGGTAAATGATTTTGAGCCCTCCATCGAAAGCGTCCCCTACCTACTTAACTTATTCTCTTGCAACATCGCTCGGTATTCCACACCCGAAGGTCTCTCTTACGACCGTACGGTAGGCATGGCGTTCTTGTTCAGGTCCTTGAAAGGTGGCGTTTCGATGATTGCCTCGACAAAGATGGGCGGCGGGTACCAAGCTGTCGATACACTTTACAAACACACAAAAACGAATCTTCTGGGCGATGCCTACGTCAAGTGGGCGAACTACAGATCGTTGGTATTCGAAGGCGCCAAGAACGCAAAGGACATTTACGCCTGGTACTACGGAACAACGCTTTTCGGCGATCCGTTCGTAGCACTTAAAACAAATAGAGACAACGTAAAACCGGACAGCATGCCGAACAACATTGCGCTGCACGCCTTGCACGATTTCAACATCAGCGGCAAGTGCATCGACGAAACGCAGGGCGTCGATGGTTTCTGCAACGTCATTTGCGGTTCCACGGAAGCGAACTATTGCGCAGGCATCCACGGCTACGCCCGAATCGGCTCCATCTATGCCAAGGGCGGATTGGTTCTGAACGCCGAAATTAAAGCAAAAAAAGCACTCATCTACCGCGATTTCGAAGATGCGGAGCTCTTCATCAACGCAGACGTGGATTACGATTACGTTGCCTACGTCAATCCCAAGCGCTGGAACAAGGCGTTTGACGCTTTCGATACCCTAAAGACATTCCCGGACAACAAATGCACAGAGGACATTTCCGTAGATAAGGAATACACACTCGTCGACGGGACATGCATCAACAAGCTTACGGTTCGCTCCACCGGGACGCTAATCATTCCTGAAGGCGATTTCTACGCCTATTCCATGATCATGAAACCGGGTTCCAAGTACAAGTTCGAAAAACCGGGATACACATCATTGCTGCACGTAAAGAAAGGATTTGCCTGGAATGCCACCCCGGTCAAAGACTCCACCGACTACAAAAAAGCAGCAAGCGGATTCAAGTTGATTGTCTATGACAATGCGAACCCCGTCGATATCGACAGCCTATTCTACGGTTCCGTCAATGCGCCAAAAACGATGCTCAACATCTACGGCAAAGCTTACGGTTCGTTCACCGGATACGGCTTGGCCGTTCACGAAAAAGCCTTAGCCTATTACGTACCGTTCACCCCGCTTTCTTCACCCGGACGCAAGACATTTGTAAGCCCAATGATAACGGCAGATCATGCGACAAAGGTCATCGCGTTCAATCGCAACGCCATCACGTTCGAAGCCTCAAAGGCGGACATGTACGACATTGCAGTCATGGACGTTCTCGGGCAAACCGTTGCCTCGTTCCGCGTTAACGCAACCGCCGGCCGCAATTCCGTCAGCCACGACTTCACGAAGCTCAAAAGCAACCGCTATATCGTGAGCATCAAGCGCGGTAACACCCTCGAAAGCGCAAGAATGATGAAATTTTAATTGCCCTAATGTGCAGTAATCAAAATTTTTATATATTTGTTACGGTTTATTAAAACGATAGCTTGGGAGGCTCAAAAAATTTGCTTTGAAGAAAAAAATTGAGCGAAACCGAGTGCAGGCAGGAATGAAAAGTGGTGAATACTGGAAGTCTTTACCACTTTGAATGACGAACCTGCACGATGTGTTGCAGCCAATTTTTTGAAAATGAAATTTTTTGAGACGACCTAATAAAAGAGATTGATTAATGGCAGCTACGAAATATACAGAAGAAAGCATCAAGTCCCTCGAATGGCATGAACATATCCGCCTGCGCCCCGGCATGTACATCGGTAAGCTCGGCGACGGACAGAGCCCAGATGACGGCATTTACGTGCTCGTCAAGGAAATTATCGACAACTCCATCGACGAATTCGTGATGGGTGCCGGCAAGAAGATTGAAATTGATATCGACGACCACTCGGCCCGCGTGCGCGACTACGGCCGCGGCATTCCGCTCGGCAAGGTCATCGACTGCGTATCGAAGATCAACACGGG
>Ga0129307_1001640_pt1 | contig 22338 bp, 23 predicted proteins | sample P1105metagenome_FD_94437 | JGI IMG/M metagenome (GOLD analysis project Ga0129307, IMG submission 94437) | Capybara group fecal microbial communities from Wisconsin, USA - P1105 metagenome | ecosystem: Host-associated > Mammals > Digestive system > Large intestine > Fecal | place: USA: Wisconsin... | reverse complement strand
CTATAAATTAGAACAACTAGGTAAAAAAATTATCAAAGTAGATAAATATTTTCCTTCTAGTAAGAAATGTTATTGTTGTAGTAATATTCATAATCTTGCGTTAGAAACTAGAGTATATGATTGCGAATGCGGTAATCATATTGATAGAGATATAAATGCTGCACTAAATCTAGCAATAGAAGGAATAAGAATATTAGAAGAACAAACAATATAAAAAAAATCGGTGGTTGGACCGACTGTCGTAACTTGTATATAATACTTCGGTATTATTTAAGAGGGAAGCCCCCACTTCAATTTATAAGTGGTGGGAGCAGGTCACTTAACATAAAATTAATAATATATATTGACTGTAAATTAATTACAAGTTATAATTATATGTAGGATATGTTTGAAAAATCAGGTGTTTTCCTCCAATCTTGCTTAGACATACAAAATAAAAAGGAGGACTGGTATTATGACAAAAAGAGAAAACAAATTATGTGACATAATAATACTACTTATTGTTGTAATATTTATACTACTTGCTATAGTTTTGAAACTAATAGTAAAGTAACTCTTGCTTAAAAGACAAAAATAAAACACTTGATTTCAACTAATGTTGATTTCAGGTGTTTCTAAAAAAACTTTTGGAAAACATCTGAACACGACTTCAGACATATCCTTTTTTAATTATATGAAGTTTTGCTTCATTACATACATTTTATCATATCAATATATTTAAGTCAATGATTAACAAAAAGTTTATATAATTGTTTGCATGCTTTTTTTTGTATTTTTTTAATCTTATTGAGTAATATATATAGTGTTGAAATAAGTTTTTTTAGAAATTTTAAAAAAACTATTGCATTAACCTTAAAATTATTATATAATCAATTTGTCTTTGATTTAAAGACGTGCTCAATTAGCTCAGTCGGTAGAGCATATGACTGTTAATCATAGGGTCGCAGGTTCGAGCCCTGCATTGAGCGCCATCGTGGCCCGTTGGTGAAGTGGTTCAACACACATGCCTTTCACGCATGCATTCATGGGTTCAAATCCCGTACGGGTCACCAATATGAAGTTTAAATAACTCTTGTGAGTTATTTTTTTTGTTTTAAATCGTTAATTGCATTTCTTAAAAATTGAACTTTTGTTAATCCATGTTTTTTTAGCAATATTTCTAGTTCTTCTTTTTCTTCAATGTTTAAATCTACATTAAATTGGCTTTTGTGTTTTTTTCTATAGTCCATATTATATTTTTTTTGATCAAATTTTTCCATATAGAATATACTCCTTCCTATTGTTATTTTATCATATTTATTCTGTTATAACTAGGATTAAAGTTTTTTTAAAACATATTATTTATTATGAATAGTGAAATTGAAGATAAGTTAAGGCAAATAAGAATTGAGGATTTTATATGGGTTATTTATATTGGGATAATTGCTTTGAGTTATTATTCTAATTATTTAGAGAGAAAGTATTATGTTAGTGGAGACTTATATAGTAAGGATAAATATAGAAATATTATTATTTTAATTTTTTCTATTTTGATTATTGTTTATTTTTATTTTTTATATGATTCTTATAAGAGTTTTAGTGATTTGAATATTTTTGATAGTGAAAAGAAAAAAAGACTTGTTTATTTGTCTTTTCTTGCTTCTTTATTAATTTTTATCAGCGGTATTATATTTTTGTATATAGCTATATCTGATACTGATTTATCTGTTGAACTTGCCTTTAATTAGCTAATAGTGAACCAATCATTACAAATGATATAATCATCATTATGATTATAATTGCGATTGGTATTAGGAGTGCAAGTACAGGTGCTAAAATATTTGTTCCACCTTTTCTTTTTACTAATTCTGTTAATTGATTATATCCTAAATCTGGATTTTGTTGTTTTATTTTTCCAACTCTTTCCATACATTCATTAAAATAGAATTTTTTAAATGTTAATCCTAGGAAAATATTGAAAATTAATAGTACTATCCAGTATATAAGCATATGTATAAGGTATTTTCTTGAAAGGATTACTGCTTGTATATTTCTGATATTATCAAAATTAATCATTTCATTTGCATTAAAGAATGCTCCTATTATTCCTAACATTATAAATATAAGTATTGCTATTGCATATAATTTCCTGTATAAGAAGTAAAGAGGTCCTAAGAAGAATGCACACCATGAGAATGATCCTTTTTTAAAATTATAGTATTTTGGTCCTATATATATTTCTACTAGTTGATGAAATTGTTTTTGATGGTCAAGTCTTTCTTGAGCTTTTTCTTTATCAACTGCATTTGGGTTATATATTCCTTGGTTTCTTACTCCAAATGGGTTATCTGTATTTGATACTGTATTTTTATTGTATCCACATTTTGAACAAACTTGTTCATTATCGTTCATTTCATTTCCACATTTTAAACATATCATAATAATTCTCCTATCTTTTTTATAGTTTATCATATTAGTTGTTAGTTTTTCAATATTTATTTTAAAAATATTTTTTAGTTTACATATTTTCTTTTTTTTTTAATTGTGGTACAATGGAATAAGTTAAGAATAAGGGAGGAAATGTTATGGCATTTAGTTTAAAGAAATGGCTTAAGGAAGATGAGGGAGATATATTTACAGCTGATGGATCTAATGATACTTATTATAATAAGACACCAGAGGAAGCAACAGCTATGGATAATGGAAAGAGTAAGATGATTTTATTGGAGCCAAGAGCGTATTCTGAGTCTCAACAAATTGTTGATCATTTAAAGGCTAGAAATACTGTTGTTGTTAATCTAAAGAGGGTTACTAGTGATCAAGCTAAGAGAATTGTTGATTTTTTAAGTGGAACAATTTATGCGATTGGTGGAGATATCCAAAAGGTAGGTGGAGGTATATTTTTACTTACTCCTAACAATGTGAATATTCAAGGTTCAATTTCTGATGAGAAGGAAGGAAAAGATATTCACGATAATGATGATATTAATATTGAATGGTAAAATTCATTTTTTCTTTTGATATTTGTTGAAATTATTATTTAAGTGTGTTAGAATATACCTTAATTCGAGGTGAGTTATGGAAAATTTTGATGCACTTCGTAGTAATAATTCTAATGATGTTATGAAGTATATGAATGATGTTATGACTAGGTTATCTCGAATTGAGAATGAGAGTAGTCTTAAGGATCGACAACTTTATAATTATGATTTGGAAGTTAAGAGACTACAGCAAGAGAATTTGAATTTAAAGAATCAAATTAATTATTATAAGCAGATTGAGGCAACTTTAAATAATTCTATGAATATGATAAAGAATACTGGAGAGCAAATTAGAAATAATGCTTTAAAGGAAAGAGAAGTTATTATTAGTGACGCTAAGAATAATGCTAGTAGAATTTTAAATGATGCTTTGATTCGCGCTGAAAAGGTTAATTTTGAGGCTGATAAGTTAAAAAAAGATGTTGTTATTTATAAGAACAAGGTAAGAAGTTTGATTGAGTGTCAGCTTGAAGTTATTGATGATATAGATAAGGTTGATATTTAAAACATTTGATGGAGACGGTATATTATTTGATTTATAGAGAGTTAGTGTTTGGTGAAAACTAATATGAGGGTAATATATAGATCACTCTTGATGTTTTTAATCTAATAGGTTAAAACGGTTACGCGTTATAGTATTTGAGTGCATAGATTCTATGAATTAAGGTGGTACCACGGGTTATCTCGTCCTTAAGTTTGTAGGATTTTTTTTTTGAAGGAGGAATATTATGTTAATACAGGTTATATTATTAATTATTGGTTTTGTTGTTTTAATTAAGGGAGCAGATGTTTTTGTTGATGGAGCAAGTAGTATTGCTTTAAATTGTAAGTTATCTAAGATGCTTATTGGTTTAACTATTGTTGCTTTTGGTACTAGTGCGCCTGAGTTTGCTGTATCGGTTAAGTCTATTATTTCTAATAATTCTGATATGGTTTTAGGTAATGTTATAGGTAGTAATATTTTGAATATTTTACTTATTGTTGGTTTATGCTCTATTATTAAGCCTATTAAGGTTAAGAGTAATACTGTAAGAAAAGAGTTACCTATTGTTATGTTATTTAGTACTTTGTTGTTCTTTTTAATTAAGGATGATTTATTTGTTAGTAGTATTAATACTATTAATCGTAATGATGGTTTTGTTATTGTTTTATTTTTTATGATATTTGTTTATTATTTAATTTCTATTATGAGGAATAAGAAGGATGAAGATGCTGATGAATTGGCAAAGTATGGAATGTTTAAGTCTATTATTTTTACTGTTTTAGGTATTGTATGTATTGTAATGGGTTCTAATGTTGTTGTTGATAGTGCTTCTAAGATTGCTGGTATGATGGGTGTAAGTCAAAAGATGATTGCTTTAACTGTTGTTGCTTTTGGTACTTCTTTACCAGAGTTAGTAACTAGTATTGTTTCTACTAGAAAAGGTGAACATGAGATTTTAGTTGGTAATATTGTTGGAAGTAATATATTTAATATAGGTATTGTCTTGGGTGTTCCTGTTGCGTTATTTGGAGGTATTCAAGCTGTTGGATTTAATGTTATTGATTTGATTGCAATGATTGTTAGTGCGATATTGTTATTTGTATTTGCTTATAAGGATCATGAGATTCATAGACACGAAGGAATGATTATGTTAGCGTTATTTGTAATATATTATTCGTATGTAATATTTGGTTAGGAGGTGTTTTTTAATGAATACTGAATGTGAAGTAAGAGTATTAGATATAGATGTTAGTGAAATAGTTGATAAGTTAAATGAGATTGGTGCTAAAAAGATCGGTGAATATGATCAGAAGAGATATGTTTATAATGTTGTACCTGGACAGTATGGTAAGTTTATAAGGTTGAGGACAAATGGTGAAAAGACTACTTTAACTTATAAGGAAAAATTATATACTAGTATGTCTAGTACTAAGGAATTGGAAATGGAAATTGAAGATTTTTCTAAGGCACATATGTTTTTAAAAGCTGTTGGATTTAATGAGGATAAATATATTGAAAATAAGAGAATAATATTTGTGGATGGTGATGTGGAATTTGATATAGATTGTTATCCTATGATTCCACCTTATATTGAAATAGAAGCTCCTAATGAGGATATTGTCAATGCTTATATTGAAAAATTAGGTTTATCTAGTCATGAAGCAACTGTGGGGTCATTAAAGAGTATTTATAATAGGTATAATATAGATTTTGAAAAAATTAAAGAAGTAAAGTTTCAGGAGGATTAATATGGAATTTAAAGAGTTAAATAAAAAGAGTATAAATGAGGTTGAAAGTGAAATATTAAATGATTGGAAAAAGGTTGATATTTTAAAGAAGACTATAGATAATAGAGAAGGTTGTCCTGATTATGTTTTTTATGATGGTCCAATTTATGCGAATGCGAAACCTGGTATTCATCATGTTTTTGCGAAGACTATAAAGGATTCTTTCTGTAAGTATAAGACTATGAAGGGATATCGTGTTTTAAGAAAGATTGGTCTTGACACTCATGGTTTACCAATTGAGGTTAATGTTGAGAAAAAGTTAGGTTTTAAGTCTAAGGCTGATATTGAGGCATTTGGTGTTGAAAATTTCTGTAAGGAATGTAACAAGGCTACTGCTACTAATATATCTGAGGTAAATAAGGTTACTGATATGATGGGTCAATTTATTGATTGTGAGAATCCTTATGTTACTTGTTCTAATGAATTTATTGAGTCTGAGTGGTGGCTAATTAAACAAATTGCTGATAAGGATTTATTATATTATGGTAATAAGGTTTTATGGTATTGTCCTAGATGTGGAACTGAGTTATCTGCTAATGAGGTTTCTCAAGGTTATCAAGAGGTTTCTGTTAATTCATTAATTGTTCCTTTTAAGAAGAAGGATGAGGATGTTTATTTCTTGGCTTGGACTACTACTGCATGGACTTTGATGGCAAATGTTGCTTTATGTGTTAATCCTCTTTTGGATTATGTAAAAGTAGAGTCAATGGGTTATAAGTTTATTTTAGCAGAATGTTTGCTTGAAAAAGTTTTAGGTGATGATGTTAAGGTTCTTGAAAAGTATAAGGGTTCTGATTTAGTTGGAATGGAATATGAACAATTAATGCCTTTTGTTAAGGTAGATGGTAATGCATTTAAGGTAATTGCTGATAATTATGTTAGTGCGACTGATGGTACTGGTATCGTTCATAATGCTCCTGCTTTTGGTGAGGATGATAATAGGGTATGTCGAGAAAATGATATTGCTTTTGTTAATCCAGTTGGTGCTGATGGATGTTATAATATTGGTCCTTGGGCTGGAAGATTAGTTACTGATTCAGAACTAGAAATTGATATTATTAAGTGGTTAAAGAGTAATGATAAGTTATTTAAGAAGATTAAGATTACTCATGATTATCCTCATTGTTGGAGATGCAAGAGTGCTTTGATTTCTTATCCAAAACCTGCTTGGTATATTGCTACTACTAAGTTTAAGGATGTAATAGTTAATGCTAACAAAGATGTTGAGTGGTATCCTTCTTATGTTGGTGAAAAGAGATTTGCTAATTGGCTTGATAATATGATTGATTGGGGAATTTCTCGTAGTAGATATTGGGGTTGTCCTATGCCTATTTGGACTTGTGATTGTGGTCATAGAGAGGTAATTGGGTCTTTAGATGAATTACAAGAAAAAATAATTGAGGATGTTAATGTTCGTGATATTGAACTTCATAGACCTTATGTTGATGATTTACACATTAAGTGTTCTGAGTGTGGTAAGGTTATGAATCGTGTTCTTGATGTTATGGACGTATGGTTTGATAGTGGGGCAATGCCTTATGCTCAGTATCATTATCCTTTTGAAAATAAAGAATTGTTTGAAAGTCAATTTCCTGCTGATTTTATAGCTGAGGGTGTTGATCAAACTCGTGGTTGGTTTAATTCTTTATTATGTATTTCTGGTATTGTTAGTGGTAAGTCTAGTTATAAGCGTGTTGTTGTTAATGACATGATGTTGGATGCTCATGGTAAGAAGATGAGTAAGTCTGTTGGTAATATTATTGAGCCAATTGGAATTATGTCTAAGTATGGTGCTGATACTATTAGATGGTATATGTTATATGCATCTCCTGTTTGGACTCCTTTAAAGTTTGATGAAGAAGGTGTTAAGGAGATATATTCTAAGTATATTAGTACTTTAAAGAATACTTATTCTTTCTTCCAAATGTACGCGAATGCTGATCATGTTGATCCAAGGGAGTATGATATTCCTGTTAGTGAGCGTGAGGATATTGATAAGTGGTTAATTTCTAAGTTAAATAAGTTGGTTCGTGATGTAACTTTAGCTTTTGAAGAGTATGATTTGAATCGTGTTACTAAGCTTATTGTTCCATTTATTAATGATGATTTATCTAACTGGTATATTAGAAGTACTAGAAGAAGATTTTGGGAGAGTGAGTTGACTCTTTCTAAGAAGGCTGTTTATTTGACTACTTATGAAGTATTAGAAACTTTATGTCGTTTATGTGCGCCTATTACTCCATATATTACTGAAGAGATTTATAAGAATTTAACTGGTAATGATTCTGTTCATTTAGCAGATTATCCTGTTTATTCTGAGGATTTAATTAATGATGAAGTTGAGGAAAAGATGGATTTAGTAAGGGATGTTTGTTCTTTAGGTAGATTTGCTAGAGAGGATGCTAAAATAAAGGTTAGACAGCCTATTAGTGAGGTTTTACTTGATAGTGCTTTATCTTCTAAGATTAATGAGTTTGAGGGTGTTATTAAGGAAGAATTGAATGTTAAGAATATTACTTATATTGATAATATGACTGATTATTTGGATTATGTTATTAAGCCTAATTTTAGGGAAGTAGGTAAGATGTTTGGAAGTAATGTTGGTGAGTTTACTAAGTTACTTGGAACTCTAACTGTTAAGGATATTGAAACATTAAAGAGTGATAGTATTCATGTAGAGTTTATGGGTGAAGATTTAGAGATTACTCCTTCTATGGTAATTATTTCTGTTAGTGTTCGTGAAGGTTATTGTTCTTCTAATAATGGAAATGTATTTGTAATTTTAAATACTGAATTAAATGAGGATTTAATTTTAGAAGGACTTGCTCGTGAATTTGTTAGAAAGGTTCAGTCTTTAAGAAAAGATAATGATTATATTATTACTGATAGAATTAATGTTTATTATGATGGTAATGACATGCTTGATAAGATGATTCTTAAATATAATGAATATATTAAGAATGAAACTTTGGCTGTTGAACTTGTTAAAGATTCTTCTTTGAATGAATCATTTGATATGAATGGTATTTCAGTTAAGGTTAAGACTGAAAGAGTTTAGAATTATGAAAAACCTCTTATGAGGTTTTTTTTCTTGATATTTTATTATATATTTGATAGAATAATTTGAACTAGTCGAGGTGATTATGTGTCAGATATTTTGGATTGTAAAGATATTATGATTTCTATTGTTGATGATTGTAATTATAGTGATATTCCTTTATTAACTGCTCTTGAGGAGAAGGAATTGTTTAGATTATACATGAGTGATAATTTGAAGATAAGTAAGATGGCATATGAGAAAATTTTTTATAGTAATATTAGATTGGTTAAGATGTTAGCGAATAAATATGGTCATTTAAATGTGTTAAGTTCTGATGATTTATTTATGGAAGGGTGTATCGGTCTTATTGTTGCTATTAAGAGATTTAATGTTTCAAAGGATAGAAAGTTTTCTACTTATGCAACTTGGTGGATTCGTCAGTTTATGTTTTATGCTTTAAAAAAACAATCTGATGTTATAAGAGTACCTATTCGGTTTTTGGATAAAGTGAATATATATAAGAATGCAATAAATGAGTATAAAAATGGGTCTTTTAATTTATCTTTTTTAGATTTTTTAGAAAAAAATAAAAATATTTCAGAAAATGATGTTGTTTTGATTGAACAGTATTTATCTGAAATTGTTAGTTTGGATGCTCCATTAAGTGATGAGGATGATACTCTATTAAGTGAAGTGGTTAGTAATTATATTAATGTTGAGGATATTGTTTATGATAGAATAGATTCTGCTTCATTTATTAATTTGATTGATAAAATAATTGGTGATGTAAAGTTATCTGAGCGTGATAGAAAAATTATATATTATAGATTTGGGCTTCATGATTATCCTGTTAAAAGTTTAGATGAAATTGGTTTGATTTATAATTTGTCTCATCAACGTGTTTGTAAAATTGTTAGAGGTTTTATTGATAAGATTAAGAATAAAGAATCCACCATACCGCATAAGTAGAAAACTTATACCCTTTTGATACATCAAAATTTGAAACTGCCTTCATAAGTCCAATATTTCCTTCTGATACAATATCCTCATAACAAGAATGCTTTCTATACTTAGAAGCTATACTAAAAACCAATCTTAGATTAGATCTTATTAACTGCTTACGAGCATTATTACTAATAACAGAATCAGAACTATTATATAATTTAAATAATTGTTGTTCCTCCTCACGGGTTAAAACAGGAATATCCTTTATTGACTTATAAAAATAATCATCACAATACGATAAACAATAATCAATACTATTATCCGATTCAACTTCTATATTATTATTCATACAATAAACTTCAATAAAAGAATTAAAATACTTATTTGAATAAATAGAAGAAAACTTATTTTTAACTATCAAATCCATGTTTTCATTAACAACACACTGCCAACAACAGAATTAATATTATCATAATTTGACAACAACTCTAAACACACTAAAAAAGCATCCTCAAACTTTTCAAGAAGTAACATATCAGATAATTTTTTTAACATATTCAAATTATTTAACTTATCATCTGAAACACAAATACCATTTATAAATATCTTTAAATCATCACTCATACTATCACCTTTTTTTACTATAAACGCTAATCTTATTAATATATGATTCGTCAGAGTATTAATCGTTATTTTTATAATTATAATAGTGTTATTAAGATTCCTATTGGATTTAAAACTATGATTATTTCATATGATCGTTTTATTAGTGAGTGGAAGGAACAGTATGGTGTTACTCCATCTTTAGAGGAAATCATGGTAGGAACTGGTTTTTCTTCTGATGATATTTCTTTAATTCAGAAATATATAAATGGTGTTGCTAGTTTAGAATCACCAATTGGTGAAGAGGAAGATACTTTTTTAATTGATTTAGTTCCTGATTTATCTGTTTATGTTGAAGATTCTTTTGATGAAAGATATTTTATTAGTTCTTTATTTAATATTTTTAAAGAGATTAATCTTGATGATCGTGATATTGATATTATTGTTATGAGATTAGGTTTGGATGGTCGTGGTGAGCGTACTTTAGAGGAAATTGCTTTAAAGTATAATATTACTCGTGAGCGTGTAAGACAAAAGGTAGCTAAAATATTAATTAAAATTAGAAGATATAAAAATAAAACTAAAAGTGATGATGTAATGACTAAGTAATTAGTCATTATTTTTGTTTTTTATATATTCTCTTAATAGTTTTGTTAGTGCTCTTTTTTCTATTCTTGATACATAGCTTCTTGAAATATTTAATTCTTTTGCAATTTCTTTTTGTGTTGTTTCTTCTTGATTGTTTAATCCATATCTTTTAATTATTATTTCTTTTTCTCTTTCGTTTAGTATGTTAAAGTATTTTTTTAGTAGTTTTATATTATTATCTTTATGAATGTTCATTGCAAAGTCTGGATCTGGTGTTTTTAGTATGTCTAGAAGTGTTATTTCGTTTCCATCTTTATCGAATCCTATTGGTTCATTTATACTTACGTTTTTGTTGTTTTTTTTGTTGTTTCTGTAGTTCATAAGTATTTCATTTTCTATGCATCTGGCACAGTATGTTGTTATTCTTGTTCCGTTTTTAGATGAATAGCTGTCTATTCCTTTTATAAGTCCAATTGTACCTATACTTATTAGATCGTCTGTTTCTGTTTTATTGTCATATTTTTTTACTATATGTGCGACTAGTCTTAGGTTATGTTCTATTAGTTTGTTTCTAGCATTTTTATCACCTAGTAGCATGTCTTTTACGTATTTTTCTTCTTCTAATTTTGTTAGTGGATCTGGAAATACATTGTTTGAGTATGCGGCTGAAAAGATGTAGAAGTCTTTAAATAGGTATTTTAATATTTTTATAAACATAAAATCACTCCTATTTAATTGTATTTTTTTGTTTGAAAATAATATCTAGTTTTGTCGAACTTCAAGTATTTTTTTTTATATTGTGGTAGATTATTTTTGAGGTGATTATATGCTTGATATCAATTTTGAATTTAGACGTGGTGTACTTTTTATAAGGTTACAGGGAAGTCTTGTTAAGGATACTATTAAAGATTTTGATTCTTGTGTTACTACTTTAATCCGTGATAATGGTATTAGAAATGTTGTTTTTAATGTTAATGGTTTAGAGAAAATTGATTTAAAGGGAATAAGTAGATTGTTTTATAATTATGAGTTATGTAATAAAAATCGTGGTGTTAGTTTGTTATGTTGTGTTGATAATGAAAATATATATAAAAGAATTAAAGGTACAAGGTTATTTAATTATATGACTCTTGTTCGTGATGAGTTATGTGCTTTTAATTTTTTTGAATAGGAGGATAATGGACAATTTAACAAATTTAGTGCTTGAAAATAAGAATTTAATTTATAAGATTTCTACTTTTTTTACGGGTTATAGTAATAAGGAGGATTTGTTTCAAGTTGGTGTTGTTGGATTAATTAATGCTTATAAAAAGTATGATGAAAGTTATAATACTAAGTTTTCTACTTATGCTTATCCTTATATTTTAGGTGAGATGAATAATTATGTTAAGAAGGATAGGGGTATTAAGATTAGTAGGGATATTAGTAGGATAAACTCAAAAATTGAGAAGGCAAGTATGTTATTATCTCAAAAGTTGATGCGTGAACCTAGTGTAAGTGAGCTTGCTAGTTTTTTGGAAATTGATGAGTGTCTTGTTGTTGATGCTATGATTTCTAGGTATCCAACTCTTAGTGTAGATAATGTTATTTCAAGTGATGGTAAGGATGTAACTTTACTTGATATTATTCCTGATATTGACAGTATGGATATTAATACTTTGGTTGCTTTGAAGGAGGAGTTATCTAAGCTTAGTCAGGATGAATTAAGTCTTATTAATGATAGGTATATGAGGGATTTAACTCAATCTGAAATTGCATCTAATAGGGGTATATCACAGGTTCAGGTTTCGCGTCAGGAACAAAAGGTTTTAAAGAAGTTAAGGGATGGTTTAGTTGTATAATAAAAACAATAGAGTGTTTCTATTGTTTTTTTCTAGATATGAGATTTTTGAGAGGGAAGAGAGGTAGTAATATAGTTTTTTTTCGGAGTGATTTGTTTACTCATATCTAGATTTTCCCTCTCGATTTGATTGTAGCATATCTTGTTTTTTGGTGCAAATGAAGGTTTTTCAAAAAGTGTTAAGTTTTTTTTGCAGTTTTTTAATTTCTGCTTAGGCAGATTTTTAAATTCTGTTAAGTTTTTTTTGCAGTTTTTAATATTTACTATAAATTTCATTTTTTGTATATTTTTTTGTTTTTTATGCAAAATATTAATGGTGATTATATGGAAAAGAGAAAGTATCAAAGTATTGTTAATAAGTATACACCTCATGAAAATAGAATTTATAATGGGCTTATTGCTTTTGTTGTAGGTGGTTTAATGGGTGTTTTGGGTGAGGTTTTGATGGAGTTATATTCTTATTATTTAAATATTCCTATTAAGGAAGCTTCTGTTTTTATGATTGTTACTTTGATTTTTATTGGTTGTCTATTTACTTGTTTAGGTTTTTTTGATCGTGTTGTTCATTTTTGTAAGTGTGGTTTAATTGTCCCTATTACTGGTTTTGCTCATGCTGTGCAGAGTGCTGCTTTAGAGTATAGGAAAGAGGGTATGATTATGGGATTAGGTGCTAATATGTTTAAGCTTGCTGGAAGTGTTATTGTGTTTGGTGTTGTTAGTGCTTATGTTTTTGGTTTGATTAGATTATTGGTGATGGGGGCGTAATATGACTAATTATTATGATAATGTATTTTTAAATATGGTAAGTACTGTTAGTGGTCCTTATGAGGCTGATGGGCCTTTTAGTAAGTTGTATGATAAGAGTTATAATGATTTTTATTTTGGTGAGAAGAGTTTTGAGTGTGCTGAGAGTAAGTTAATTGATGAGTCTGTTGATATTTTACTTAATAAGATTGGTAAGACTAGGTTTCAGATTGATTTATTGATTTCTGGTGATTTGATGAATCAACTTGTTAGTTCTAATTATGCTGCAAGTAGGTTAGGTATTCCTTATTTAGGTATTTATAGTGCGTGTGCTAGTAGTGTTGAGGGATTAATTATTGGTGCGAATTTTATAGAAAATAAGTGTTGTAATAATGTTATTTGTTCTGTTTCTTCTCATAATACTGCTGCGGAAAAACAGTTTAGATATCCTGTTGAGTATGGTGGTCCAAAGCCAATGTATACAACTTTTACTACTACTGGTGGTTGTAGTGCTTATTTATCTCGTGATAAGAAGGGTGTAAGGATTGATTCTAGTACTATTGGTACTGTTACTGATATGGGTATAAAGGATGTTTATAATATGGGTGGTGTTATGGCTTGTGCTTGTGGTGATACTATTTATAAGCATTTATTAAATACTAAGCGTGAAGTAGGTTATTATGATTTGATTTTATCAGGGGACTTGGGTATTCATGGTAAGAAGATTTTGGTGGAGTATATGAAGACTGAGTATAATATTGATTTAAAGAATTATGATGATGCGGCTAGTATGATTTTTGATGTTGATAATCAGTCTGTATATTCTGGTGGTTCTGGTCCTGCATGTTTACCACTTGTTGCGTATACTTATGTTTTAGATAAAATGAAGAAGGGCGAGTATAGTCGTGTTTTATTGGTTGCGACTGGCGCTTTAATGAATACTTCTATGGTAAATCAGAAGTTGTCTATTCCTAGTATTGCTCATGCGATTAGTTTGGAGGTAATATAGTGATTTATTTTAATTCTTTTATATTTTGTGGTCTTGTTTGTTTAATTGGACAAATTATTCTTGATAACACTAAATTAACACCTGGTCATATAACTGCTATGTTTGTTGTTGTGGGTGCTTTTTTGGATACGTTTGGTATTTATGATAAGATTATTTTATGGGCTGGTGGAGGAGCATGTGTTCCTATTACTAGTTTTGGTCATTTACTTATTCATGGTGCGATGGCTTCAGCTAGTGATTATGGTATTATGGGGTTAATGATGGGTATTTTTGATCTTACTGCATCTGGTATTGCTGCTGCTATTATTTTTTCTTTCTTTTTAAGTTTTATATTTCAACCTAAGGATTAGGTTGATTTTTTTTTTTTTTAGTTGTATTATATTGCGCATTAGGGGGATAATATGGATAATTATATGGATGTGATTAATAGATATGAGGGTAAGGGAATTCCTTATCGTGACAGGAATGATGATATTAGATTAATTGTTTCTAATATGTGCTATCATATGTCTAATAGTGATGATGGTGTTATTAAACATTTAATTGAGCATTATAAGTGTTTTAATTATATAAATAATATTCTTGTAAGTGGGAATAAATGTGTTATAGAGTATGACAAGGGCTATGTTAGTTTTAATGTGTTACCTCGTAATTTTTTAAAGGTTTTTTGTGATGATGTTTTTGGTTTGGAAAAGTTATCTGGTGAATGTCATTATGTTACTCAAAAGATTTTGGAGTCTTGTAGGAGTAATGATATTTCAGCTGTTACTTCTTTATGTATTAATGTTAATTATTTATTTTATTTTCATTCTTATATTCATGATAGAAATGAGAATAAAATTATTGATTTTGCTAGAAATTTTATTATGGATAAGGACATTTATGATAAGTTATTTTGTTATTATCAGATAAATGATTTTAATTATAGTGAGTATAAGCATAATCTCTTTAATTCTTCGTATGATTTTGTTAGTGATAAGTGTTTTTCTTTATTATATTTAGCTCTTGATAAGTTAGAAAAAGATGATTTAGATATTGATTCTGGTATTAAAAGGTAAGCATACCTTTTTTTGTTTACAATTATTTTTTGATTTGATATAATATTTTTGGTGATAATGTGAGTAAGGTATTAGATAATAAGTGTCCTAGTTGTGGTGCTGCTATTCATTTTAAACCTGAACTTGGTAAGTTTAAGTGTGATTATTGTGATAGTGAGTTTAGTGCTGATGATTTGAAGGATATGGATAAATTAAAAGCGGAAGAAGTTAAGGAAAATTCTAAAGATAGTTATTCTAGTTATGATAGTTATAATTGTCCAGATTGCGGTGCTGAAATAATAGCTGATGAGAATACTTCTGCTACTTTTTGTGTTTATTGTGGTAATACTTCTATTATTAAGAATAGGTTGTCTGGGGAGTTTGCTCCTAAGTATATTATTCCTTTTAAAATGGAGAAAAAAAAGGCTATTGATGCTTTTAAGAGTTTACGTAATGGTAGGCCTTTAGTTCCTAGTAGTTTTGTTAGTGAAGAGAATATTGAAAAGATTACTGGTGTTTATATTCCTTTTTGGTTATATAATGTTAATGTAAGTGGTACTATTAATGCTCGTGCTACTAAGGTTAGTTCTTGGAGAGTAGGTGATACTCATTATACTAAGACTGATTATTATAATGTAGTTCGTAGTGGTGACATGAGTTTTAATCGTGTTCCAGTTGATGGTTCTACAAGGTTTAATAATGATATGATGAATTCTATTGAACCTTTTGATTATAGTAAACTTATTGATTATAATCATGCTTATTTATCTGGTTTTTTAGCTGAAAAGTATGATGTTTCTTTAGATGATGCTTTTAATGATGCTAAAACAAGAACGTTAAATTCTACTAAGGATCAAATGTTAAGTAGTATGGTAGGTTATTCTAGTAAGAATATTACTTCTAGTAATTTGGATAGTAGTATTGTTTCTCATGAGTATGTTTTGCTTCCTGTTTGGATGGTTAATGTAAAGTATAATGGTGAGTATTATTTATTTGCGATGAATGGTGAGTCAGGTAAGTTTATTGGTAATATTCCTCTTGATAAAGGTAAGGCTTTTATTGTTACTATTATTAGTTTTGTTATATCATTTTTTGTTTGTGTATTAATCAGTTATATTTTTTATAGGATGGGTGCTTAATGAAAAAGTTTATAGTTTTTATATTTTGTTTATTTTTTAGTATTAACGTATTAGCGTATGATATAACTGATAATATTTATGGTATTGATTATAGTAATTCTAATGTTAAGATTCGAGAAAGAAATGATTCTAATAAGTGGGGAGTAAATAAGCATTGGGATATTAATAGTAATAATTTAAGTAATGTTTTAAGTACTCCTTTAGTTGATTCTAGTAAGAAAGTTTATGATTTTGCTGATATTCTTAGTGATGAAGAGGAAGAGGAAATTTATAGTAAAATCAGTGATTTTATTGAAAAGTCTAATATGGATATGGTTATTGTTTCGGTTGATATGCCATATACTGATGATTACAAGAATGAGATGTTTGCTGCTGATTTTTATGATTATAATGATTTTGGAATTGATTTTTCTAATTATAGTGGTATATTGCTTTTGAGAAATAATTATTCTCGTGATAAGTATTATGATATGTATACTTTCGGTGATGCTCAATTATATTTTGATCAAAGTCGTTATGATGATATTTTAGATGGTATTTATAGTTATTTTACATCTAGTAATTATGTTGATGGTATGAGTAAGTTTATTTCTAGGTGTTCTAGTTATTATGATAATGGGTATGCTTATAAGTATAGAAATGCTTATGTTGATTCTGATGGTTATATTCAATATAATTATCATGTTCCTGTTTTTATGTGTTTAGCTGGTTCTAGTATTATTACTTTAATAACTATGTGTGTATTGGTTAGAAAGAATAAGATGATTAGAAAGGCTACTAGTGCAGGTGAGTATTTGGTTAAAGATTCTATTAATTATAGGGAGCACACTGATCAGTTTATTAATTCTCATACAACTCATTATACTGTATCATCTTCATCAGGTGGAGGTTCACATGGTGGTTCTTCAGGTGGAGGACATTCTAGTGGAGGAGGAAGACATGGATAGTCTTCTTTTTCTTTACGTTTTTTTGTTTTATTTTTTTTTATGTAATTTACTTTGTTTTGTTAAAATGGTATAATTTTTGTAGATATTGTAGCAGGAGGTAGTTATGGCTAAGAAGAAAAAAAGAAAAGAGTCTAAAAAGGATACTAGTTATTTTATTGAGTTAAAAGGGATGTTATTAATATTAATTTCAATAATTGGTATTTGTAAGTTTGGTATTGTAGGTAATTTTATTGAGAGTTTTGCTGCTTTTTTTGTTGGTGTTGCTTATAATATTTTATTAGTTATATTATTTGTTGTTGGTATTTATATGATTATAAAACGCGGTTATCCTGATTTTTTTGATTCTAAGTTAATTGGTTTATATTCTATATGTGTAGCACTTTTGATTTTTTTCCATTTAGGTTATATTAAGCAATTGGATGTTAATGGTACTGATATTTTTTCTGAAACTATTAATAATTTGAATACTTTTGCTCATGGTAATGGTGCTGTTCAAGGTGGAGGTATGATAGGTGCGTTATTTTCGTGGGCTTTTGTATCTTTATTTACTATTGATGGTACTCGTGTTGTCAGTGTTGCATTAATTATTTTTGGTATTGTTATGTTTACTGGTATGTCTATTTATGATTTCTTGAATGCTGGTAAGAATAAGGTTAGTAGTGCTTTAAAGAGTGCTTCTGATAGGTCTCGTGATAAATCTTCTAAGAAGGAACAGTTAAAGATTGAGATTCCTAATGAGGATGATGTTCAAGAAGAAGTTCCTCATGAGGAGCATAAGTTGGTTATTTCTAGTTTTGATGAGTTGAAACAGCCTGAAAAGGTTAGTGAATCACAGGAAGCTGTTGTTGTTAAAGAGGATGATATTGAGATTATTATGCCTGAGGAATATGAGGAAAATAAGGAGTATAAGTTACCAAGTATTGAGTTACTTTCTAAGCCTAAGAAGAAAAATTTAAATGTTAATAAATCTAAGATAAATGAAACTGCTAATGTTTTGAAAGAGGTTTTTCATGATTTTAATATTGAGGGACATGTAGTTACTGCTCATGTTGGACCTGCTGTTACTCAGTATGAGATGGAGATTAAGGCTGGTACTAAGTTAAGTAAGATTTTAGGAATTCACAGAGAGATTGCTCTTGCTTTAGCTGCTAAGGATGTTCGTATTCAAGCTCCTATTCCTGGTAAGAAGACTGTTGGTATTGAGATTCCTAATGCTCAGACAGCTATGGTTTCTGTTCGTGAGATATTAGAAACTATTAAGCCAGAAGATGATGATAAGAAGTTACTTGTTACTTTTGGTCAAGATATAATGGGTAATAGTGTAACATGGCAGATTAATAAGACTCCACATATGTTGGTTGCTGGTTCTACAGGTAGTGGTAAGTCTGTTTGTATTAATAGTTTGATTGTTTCTATGCTTATGAGGACAAAACCTGATGAGGTTAAACTTGTTTTGGTGGATCCTAAGAAGGTTGAGTTATCTATGTATAATGGTGTTCCTCATTTACTAGCGCCTGTTGTTACTGATGCTCGTAAGGCTAATATTGCTCTTAAGAAAATTGTTGTTGAAATGGAAAGACGTTATGATTTGTTTGAGAGTAGTGGTACTAAAAATATTGAGGGTTATAATAAGTTAGTTGATAAGAAGAATGAGGAAGATCCAAGTCTTGGTATGAAGAGATTACCTTTTATTGTTGTTATTATAGATGAACTTGCTGATTTAATGATGGTTGCTGCTAAAGAAGTTGAAGACTCAATTATGCGTATTACTCAAATGGCTCGTGCAGCTGGAATTCATTTAATTGTTGCGACTCAAAGACCTTCTACTGATGTCATTACTGGTGTTGTTAAGGCTAATATTCCAACTCGTGTTGCGTTTGCTGTTTCTTCCCAAATTGATTCTCGTACTATATTAGATATGGTAGGTGCTGAGAAGTTACTTGGTAAAGGTGATATGTTATTCTTGCCGCAAGGTGAGAATGTGCCAATTCGTGTACAAGGTACGTTTATTTCTGATGAAGAGATTAAGGCTGTAGTTGATTGGTGTATTGCTCAGCAAAAGGCAAGATATGATAATACATTATTAATGGATGATGAAGAGATGAACGCTAAAAGTTCTTTTGATGGTGAGCAGGATGCAATGGAAGAACCTCTTTATAATGAAATTGTTGAGTTTGTTGTTACTCAAGGTAAGGCAAGTGCTTCACTTTTACAACGTAGATTTCATTTAGGTTATAATAGAGCTGCTAGATGTATTGATTTATTAGAGGAAAGAGGTATTATAGGACCTAGTAATGGTTCTAAGCCAAGAGAAGTGTTGGTTAAATTAGATGGTGGAGAAGAAAGCTAGTGCTTTCTTTTTTTGATTGATTTTTATATATTTATATGTTAGAATTTTTATAGATAGGAAAGTAGAGAGGAAAATTTTATGAAAAAAAATAATAAAGCTTTTACATTGATTGAATTATTAGCTATTATTGTAATACTTGCAATAATTGCAGTAATTACAGTACCAATTATATTAAATATAATTGAAAATTCAAGAAGGGGAACAGTTAAAGATTCAGCATATGGTTACAAGGATTCAATAAATAAATGGTATGTATCTAAGTTATCAAGTGATTCTAATTATAATATCCCTGATGGTGTTTATGAGGTGGATCAATTAGGTGAGCAAGTTGAAGGGAAAAAACCAGATAGTGATTTATCATGGTTTAAAGTTATAAAAAATGAAGTTACTGATGCATGTTTACAATTTGATGAGTATAAAGTAGAAATAGTTGATGGTAAAGTAGGAGATACAGAAAAAGGTATATGTTCTAAGAAACCTGTTTTTTTAAAAGAGGGCAATATTACATACATTGGTGATGAAGAATTTTATGTTATGGCAATAAATAGTGAAACAGTAACCTTACTAGCTAATACTTGTCTAATAGATGATAATGGAACATGGAGACAAGTAACAGGTACTGAAGGAGTTGATTCATGTACAAAAAAATGCTTTTCTGACAATGCATATTGGCATGATTGGTCTACTGGGACACTAAAAAGTGATTATGAAAAAGATATAAATGGGAATGCAGCAGATTATTCAGGAAATCCATATCCATATACCTATTATATAGCTGCTGGTTCAAGTGATTCAAATTATATTGATGATATAGTAGATGATTATGCTCAAACTTTATCATTACATGCAACAGGAAGGTTAATGACATATGAAGAAGCAAACAACTTAGATTCTACAGTAAGAAACATATCTAAACAATATTGGCTTGGTTCAGCATATGATTATGGTATTGTGTGGTCTGTGTATTCCAATGGCAACATCGGATACAACTCTCACAGTACTAATGAAACATGGATCCGTCCAGTTATAGAAGTTTCTTTGTCTGAATTATAACAACAAATTATTTTATAATATTTAAGAATCAATAATGATAAGTATTGGTTCTTTTTTGTGTTTTATTTTTTGTTGTATATTCGGTTATTTTGTAGTATAATTTATGTAGGAGGTTATATATGGTTTTGGAGTGGTTAGTTGTTATTCTAATATGTGCTTTTTTAGAGGCTATTACAGTTAACTTAGTTACTATTTGGTTTATAGCAAGTGGTATTGTTGCTATGATTGCTTCTATATTTACTGATTCATTATTGATTCAGGTAGGTATATTTGTTCTTCTTGGTGTGTTTTTATTAATTACTACTCGTAAGCCTTTACAGAAAATGGTTAATGTTCATCGTGAGAAGACTAATCTTGATAGAATTTATGGTATGACTGGTGTTGTTACTGAAGAAATTCTTAAGAATAAGTCTGGTGTTGTTAAGGTTGATGGTAAGTATTGGACTGCTGTTAGTGATTCTGATATACCTGCTCAAAGTACTGTTACTATTTTAGAGATTAATAGTACTAAGTTAAAAGTTAAGAAAGTTGAGGATTAATTTATGGAGTTATTATTTATTATTTTAGTTTTAGTGGTATTTATTGTTATACCAAATATTAAGATTGTACCACAAGCTAAGGTTTATGTTATTGAAAGACTTGGGTCTTATTATAAGACTTGGCATAATGGTTTACAGTTAAAGATTCCTTTTATTGATAGGGTTTCTAATGTTGTTACTTTAAAAGAAGTCGTTAAGGATTTCGCACCACAACCTGTTATTACTAAGGATAATGTTACAATGCAGATTGATACTGTTGTTTATTTTCAAATAACTGATGCGAAGTTGTATACTTATGGTGTTGAAAATCCAATTAATGCGATTGAGACATTAACTGCAACTACTTTACGTAATATTATTGGTGAGCTTGAGTTAGACCAAACTTTAACTAGTCGTGATATTATCAATTCTAAGATGAGAGCTATTCTTGATGAGGCTACTGATCCATGGGGAATTAAGGTTAATCGTGTTGAGGTTAAGAATATTATTCCTCCTCGTGATATTCAAGAGGCTATGGAAAAGCAAATGCGTGCTGAACGTGAAAGACGTGAGAAGATTCTTCAAGCTGAAGGTGAAAAGAAGTCTAGTATTTTAATTGCTGAAGGTGAGAAGGAGAGTGCAATTTTAAGAGCTGAGGCTAAGAAAGAATCTCAAATTAAGATTGCTGAAGGTGAGGCTGAAGCTATGCTTAAGTTAAAGAGTGCTGAGGCTCAGGGAATTAAGTTACTTAAGGAAGCTGGTGCTGATAAGTCTGTTTTAGCTTTAAAGAGTTATGAGGCTTTGGCTAATGTTGCTAATGGTCAAGCAACTAAGATTATTCTTCCAGCTGATTTACAAGGAGTAGCAAGTATTGGTACTGTAATTAATGAAATGATTGAAAAAAAATAATGATTTAAACTACATTTTTGTAGTTTTTTTTATTTTTTTGCGATTTATATGTTTTTTAAAATCTGTAAGGTTTTTCTATACACTTTTTTAATTTCTGCCTAGGCAGATTTTAATATTTTGTTATGTTTTTTTAGCACTTTTTGATATTTGCTTATTTGACCTTGAAAATTCATTTTGTTATAGTGAATTTGAGGAGATTTAGGGCCCACATCTTCTCTTGAAGGGAGTTTTTGATATGTGTAAATTAATTAATCCAACTAAAGAAGATTACGAAAAGGTTGGTATGAAAAAGATTTTTCCACTTGAACCGGGACATTTAGTTCCT
>Ga0129307_1001639_pt1 | contig 22339 bp, 16 predicted proteins | sample P1105metagenome_FD_94437 | JGI IMG/M metagenome (GOLD analysis project Ga0129307, IMG submission 94437) | Capybara group fecal microbial communities from Wisconsin, USA - P1105 metagenome | ecosystem: Host-associated > Mammals > Digestive system > Large intestine > Fecal | place: USA: Wisconsin... | reverse complement strand
GCAGATCGGCGCCGACTTCCCCTCCGATCCCAAGGTGCAGCTGTACGAAGCCATCCGCGCCGTGTTCCGTTCGTGGGACAACCCCCGCGCCAACGTCTACCGCCGCGAGCACGACATCCCCTATTCGTGGGGCACGGCTGTCAACGTCATGCCGATGGTCTTCGGCAACCTCAACGACAACTCCGGCACCGGCGTCGCCTTCACGCGCGACCCTGCTACCGGCGAGAAGAAGCTGATGGGCGAATTCCTCACCAACGCCCAGGGCGAAGACGTCGTCGCCGGCGTCCGCACCCCCATGCCCATCTCGCAGATGGAAGCCAAGTTCCCCCAGGCCTACGCCGATTTCGTCAAAGTCTGCTCGCTGCTTGAGAATCACTACCGCGACATGCAGGACATGGAGTTCACCGTCGAGAACGGCAAGCTCTTCATGCTCCAGTGCCGCAGCGGCAAGCGCACGGCTCACGCAGCCCTCAAGATCGCCTGCGACCTGGTGGACGAAGGCATGATCAACGAGGAGCAGGCCGTGCTGATGATCGAGCCTCGCAACCTCGACACTCTGCTTCACCCTCAGTTCGACGCCAAGGCGCTGGCTGCCGCCAAGCCCATCGGCAAGGGACTGGGCGCTTCGCCCGGCGCCGCCTGCGGCAAGGTCGTTTTCACCGCCGAAGACGCCAAGGAGTGGGCCGCCCGCAAGGAGAAAGTCATCCTTGTCCGTCTTGAGACCAGCCCCGAGGACATCGAGGGCATGAAGGCCGCTCAGGGTATCCTCACCGTTCGCGGCGGCATGACAAGCCATGCGGCCGTCGTCGCCCGCGGCGAAGGCACCTGCTGCGTGTCCGGCTGCGGCGACATCGTCATGGACGAAGAGAACAAGAAGTTCACGCTGGCCGGCAAGACCTTCCATGAGGGCGACTTCATCTCGCTCGACGGTTCCACAGGCTATATCTACGAAGGCGTCATCCCCACCGTTGACGCGCAGATCGCCGGCGAGTTCGGCCGCGTCATGGCGTGGGCCGACAAGTACCGCCGCCTTAGAGTGCGCACCAACGCCGACACGCCCAAGGACGCAGCCAAGGCAGTGCAGCTGGGCGCTGAGGGCATCGGCCTGACCCGCACCGAGCACATGTTCTTTGACAGCGACCGCATCGCCGCGTTCCGCGAGATGATCTGCTCCGACACCAAGGAAGAGCGCGTCGCCGCTCTGGCGAAGATCGAGCCCATGCAGCGCGCCGACTTCGAGGGCATCTACGAGGCCATGGAAGGCCGCCCGGTCACCATCCGCTTCCTGGATCCGCCCCTGCACGAGTTCGTCCCCACCGACGAGGCCGACATCGAAGCTCTGGCCAAGGCTCAGGGCAAGACCGTTGAGCAGATCAAGAACATCATCACCGGACTGCACGAGTTCAACCCGATGATGGGTCACCGCGGCTGCCGTCTGGCCGTCACCTATCCGGAGATCGCCGAGATGCAGACCCGCGCCGTCATCAAGGCCGCGCTGGCTGTGAACGCGCGTCATCCCGAGTGGAACATCGTGCCCGAGATCATGATCCCGCTCGTCGGTGAGGTGAAGGAGCTCAAGTTCGTCAAGGACGTGATCGTGAAAGTGGCCGACGCTCTGATCGCCGAAGCCGGCAGCGACATGAAGTACCTTGTCGGCACGATGATCGAGATCCCGCGTGCCGCTCTGACCGCCGATCAGATCGCGACCGAGGCCGAGTTCTTCAGCTTCGGCACCAACGACCTGACGCAGATGACCTTCGGCTTCAGCCGCGACGACGCCGGCAAGTTCCTCAAGTACTACTACGACAACAAGATCTACGAGAACGATCCGTTCGCGCGCCTCGACCAGACCGGCGTGGGCAAGCTGGTGGAAATGGCCTGCAAGCTGGGCCGCGCCACCCGCCCCGACCTTCACCTGGGCATCTGCGGCGAGCACGGCGGCGATCCTTCGTCCGTTGAGTTCTGCCACAAAGTGGGCCTCGACTACGTGTCCTGCTCGCCCTTCCGCGTGCCGATCGCGCGCCTTGCCGCCGCGCAGGCCGCCATCCGCGACAAGAAGTAGGAGCTAAACATTTCATAACAGCAGGGACGCTGTGAGCATTTGCCCGCAGCGTCCCTGCTGTTATTGTTGATCTCCGTTCATCAGCGTCTTCAAAAGCGCTGAACAGCCCTCTTCGATGTCGTCGAGCGCCGCTTCGAAATCCCGTGTGTACCACGGATCGGCGACCTCATCGTTCCGCCCCGCCCAGCTCAGCAGCAGCGAAACCTTGCCGCTGTTTTTCTCCCCGGCGATGCGCCTCATATTGCGCACGTTGGCGAAATCAGCGCAGAGGATGTGATCAGCCCGCTCGCAGTCGGTCCGCGTCGCCTGACGCGCCCGGTGAGGACCGCACGCATAGCCGCGGTCGATAAGGGCGCGCTTCATCGGCGGATAAATATCGTTGCCAAGCTCCTCGGTGCTCGTCGCCGCGGAATCCGCATCGAACCGTTCAGATGCGCCCGCACGTCGCGCCATCTCCTCAAAGACGACCTTCGCCGCCGCCGAGCGGCAGATGTTGCCATGGCAGATAAAAAGCAATCTTTTCATTTTCCTGTGCTCCTTTACAGCGTTGCTCTTCCTGTACTAGTATCGCGTCCTTTGTCGATTATATCATCTCGTTTTGTTCCGCCTGTCTGGCCCTGCATAAAAGAAGCGGGCAGGAAACAGTCCCTTTCGGCCCTGTTTCCTGCCCGCTTTTTTGTTGTTACAAACGTTACCGGTTCTCCGCCATCCGCACGAGGACTTTCAGCGCGTTCTTGAACGCGTGGTTGGAGGCGCGTCCCTGGCCGGCGCGGCCAAATGCCGTGCCGTGAGCCGGTGTCGTGATCGGATACGGCTGGCCGCCCTGGATGGTCACGCCGGAGTCGAATCCGGTCACCTTCAGCGCGATCTGGCCCTGGTCATGATACATCGTCACAACGACATCGAACTCGCCCTTGAACGCTCTCATGAAGACGATGTCCGCGGGAAACGGGCCCTGAACGTTCCAGCCCCGAGCGGCGGCTTTGGCGATCGCCGGAGCGATGACGTCGATCTCCTCGCGTCCGCATTTGCCGCCTTCGCCGTTGTGCGGATTGAGTCCCGCTACGGCAACGACCGGATCTTTCACGCCGAAGCGCTTCGAGGTGTTGTACGCCAGCTCGATCGTCTGGAGGATATTGTCCTGATTGAGATGAGCGCTGATCTCGCTGACGGGGATGTGGCTCGTGACGCGCACGGTCATCAGGTCGCCGAGCATGTTGATCTCGCCGTAGGCGCCTTTCAGGCCGAATTCGTGGCCCATCAGCTCAGCCTCGCTCTCCTGCGCCATGCCGCCTTCGATCATGGCGCCCTTGGAAAGGGGGCCGTACATGTAGCCTTCGAGCTTGCCCTCGGTGCAGAGGCGGCACGCCAAGCGGATGGCGTTCACGTCAGCAGCGCCGCAGTAGGGCTGCACCTTGCCCATCGTGACCTTCGCCGGATCCTGATCGCCGGTATCGAGCACGGCAATTCCCTTGGACGGATCAAGCCGGAGCGACTCATCGACGACGTAGTGCGGGCATTCTTTTTTCATGACCTTCAGGCCCTGCTCGAACTGGCGCACGTCGCCGATGATCACGGGCTCGCACAGTTCGCTGATCAGCCCTTCGGCCGCAACGTCAGCGACGATCTCGGGGCCGACGCCCGCGGAATCGCCAAGCAGAATTCCCAGTCTCTTTTTATCAGCCATGGTTGTTGCAGTCTCCTTCCTGCGTTCTACGCAAATCAGGCGTTTCCGCCGCTCTGCTTCCGCGCAGCGCGGCGCTTCATGACAGCAGTCTTGACCATCGGCGCGACAAGGAAGAACACAAACAGCGCCAGACATGTCTTGCAGATGGCGGACTGCCAGAAGATCTCCACATGGCCGGCCGAGGCAGAAAACGCGCGGCGCATGTACTTCTCAAACAGCGGTGTCAGAACAAACGACAGCAGCAGCGGTGCCATGGGATACCCGTCGCGGTCAAGCAGATAGCACACGATGCCGGAGAAAAACATGATGTACAGGCCGTACATCGACTCTGTGGCGCTGAACGAACCGACCGCACACACCACCGTGATGGTCGGGATCAGGATCTTGTTGGAGATCGTGATGACGCGCGTCATCAGCGGCATCATCGAGAATGCGCAGACGACGGCGATGCCGTTCGCCAAAAACAGCGACGCGATGCAGCCCCAAGCAAAGCCGGGATCAGTCGAGAACAGGAGCGGTCCGGGCTGGAGCCCCCACATCAGCAGTCCGCCCAGCAGGATGGACCCTGTGCCGGAACCGGGGATGCCGAGCGCCAGCAGAGGAGCAAACGCGCCCGCGGCGGCAGCGTTGTTCGCCGATTCGCTGGAGGCGATGCCCTCAATAGCGCCTTCACCAAGAGGGACTTCGCTCCTGAACGTTTTTTTCTGGATCGCGTAATTGAGGAAGCTGGACGTCGTAGCGCCGGCGCCGGGGAGCACGCCGACAAACGTGCCGATAACACCAGAGCGGAGTGAAACCGGCAGGATGCGCATAAACTCGTGAACGTTCAGCATCGATTCGCGCATGGACAGCTTCGTGTCGCAGGAAACGTCCTTTTCAGTCACCATCTTGATGACCTGCGAGAAGCCCACCGCACCAATGACCAGCGGCGCGAACTTGATGCCGCCCATCAGCGCCGTGTTGCCGAAATTCAGTCTCGCCGTGCCGAGGATCGCGTCCATGCCGAGACAGCCCAGCAGCGCGCCGATCAGCGTCGAGACGATGCCCTTCACAGGACTGTCACCGATGAGCCAGCTGATAGACACCAGCGCCAGCAGCAGAAGCGTCGTCATTTCCGCGTTGCCAAAGTTCAGGCCGAAGCGCGCCAGCCACATGACCGTGCTGACAAGGATCAGCATGCCGATAAGGCCGCCGATGAACGACGAGATCGTCGCCGCTGCCAGCGCTTTGCCCGCCTTGCCCTTGCGGGCCAGGGCATAGCCGTCGAGCGCCGTCATGACCGCAGGACTGTCGCCGGGGATGTTGAGCAGGATGGCGCTGATGCTGCCGCCGAACATGGTCGAATAGTAGATCGTCGCCAGAAGCACGATCGCCGATGTCGGCTCGAAGTTGTAGGTCATGGGCAGCAGGATGGCGCAGCCCGACAGAGAACCGATGCCGGGGATGGCGCCGATCATGATGCCTACCAGCGTCCCGATCAGAACGATGAGCAGATTCTCCACTGTGAGAAGGGACTCGATGCCGCCCCAGAGCATTGCAAAATTTTCAAGCATCGCTCTACCCCCACAGATCCTCAAAGAGGATGCCCGGCGTAAACGGAATCTGCATCCACCACACGAAAACGCCCAAAACAAAAGCCGCCATCACCACTGTCACGATGATCGTCGTCTTCCAGGGCAGACGCTCCTTGAACTTCAGCCACGCGAACAGGAACACGAAAATTGACGGCAAAAAGCCCACCACATGCGTCGCCAGGATCACGGCGCCGACCGCCGCCACCACGCTCCAGTTGCGCAGATCAAGCGGCACAGCTTCACTGCTGCGCGTCTTGAAACACGCGACAAGCCCAAAGAGCGTAAGCAGGGCGGCAATGCCCGTCGGCAGTGCGCCCTGCATCGGTCCCATCGTCGCGTCATACAGCTGATAATGAGCGACCGTGTAAACCGTAAAAAACAGTCCCGTCAGCGTGACGGCAAACGGGACTGCATATTTGGACAAATTTTTCACCGCAAGGCTCCCGACTTACTTTTTGCTGGCGACGTTGGCCAGGTAAGCTTCCTGAGAGGCCTTCATGTACTTCTCAGCATCGGCACCGAAGAACGCCAGCGGCGTCGCCTGATACTTGGCGCAGTACTCTTCGCTCCAGCGCTTGCTCTCAGCCATCTTCTTGAAAGCGTCGCAGTAGAACGCATACGCCTTGTCAGAGCAGCGCTTAGGAGCGCACACGCCGCGCCACAGCGGGACCTTGATCGTATTGAAGCCGAGCTCGCTGATCGTCGGGCAGTCAAGCTTGCCGGAGAAACGCCTTTCCTGAAGCGCCACAACGGGCTTGAGGTCGCCCGCTTCGGCGTAGGAGATGCACGCAGAGGCGCGGGCAAACACGTAATCGCTGTGACCGCCGAGGCAGTTCGTGATGGCCTCGCTCGTGGAGCTGCAGCGGATGTAGGTCATCTGGCTGCTCGTCAGACCGAACTCCTTGCACATCATGCTGTACATCTGCTGATCCGCCTGGCCGGAACCAGCGATCGTGACGATCGTGCCGTTCTTCGCAGCTTCGATGGCGTCCTTCAGCGAGGTGTATTTGACCTTGGGCGTCGCAAGGAGGATCTGGCACTCTTCAGCCACGACGGCCACGCAACGGAAATCCTCAATGCGGAACGTGGTGTTGAGCAGCATGTTCGCAAATCCGCCGTACTCCATCGCGACAAGCATCCTGTCGCCGCGGCGGGCCTTCGAAACGTACTGGCGCCCGGATTCACCGCCGCCGTCCGTCATGTAATCCACGACGAACTTCGTGTCGGCGATGCCCTCGCCGTTGATAATGTCGATCATCTTGCGCGTGTAGATATCGCTGCCGCCGCCGGCGGACGAGCACACGACAAACTTGACCTCACCGTCCGGCTTCCAGCCGTCCGCAGCCTCAGCCGCAAAACCAGCCGCACACAGCGAAACCACCACAGCCGCTCCCAGAATGCCCATGAACTTCTTCATCATCAGAAAAACCACCTTCCTGACCAAGATATGAAAAGCCTCACAAAACACTCGATGCCACTGCCATCTGCCGCGCAAATGGGAAATAAGTTACTCTCTTTAAAGCAAAAGAGCACCAAATTTCCTCATGAATGTACCATTTTTCCTTAACCGTGTCAAGAATAAAAGATTCCAAAGAATATGGACAGCTGTATCAGCACGTTTAATCAGCCGCGTGACTGGCATGAAGCAATTTCCCTTGGATGCCGAAAGCTTGCGACAGAAAAAAACACCGGAGAACGTCCCGCTTGGGGAAGTTTTCCGGTGTTTTTTGCATGCGCGCCCTAGCCGTTTTGAACCGCAAACAGCTTTCCGCACACTGCGTGATAGATCACATAGCTCACGATCACGTTGATGATGTCGGCCGTCACCTGCGTCCAGACGATGCCCTTCATGCCGAACAGCGCGTTCATCACGAACAGCAGCGGGATGTTCAGCGTCAGCTGCCGGATCGCCGCCAGCGCGAACGAGACGCGCCCCTTGCCGATCGCCTGCATCGTGTGCACCATGTGGAAGCTGAGGAACATGAACGGCGTGGCGAAGCACCGCGCCTGCAAAAACTGCGTGCCGTACATCACCGTTTCGGGATCGCTGATGAATACCTTTACAAGATCGGCGGCAAAAACACGATAAAGGACCAGCCCCGTGAACGAGACGATCAGCCCGGCCGTTCTCGCCGCCGAGAAAAATGCCTTCATCCGCGCGTAGTTCTTCGCAGAAAAATTGTATGCCACCAGCGGGATCATCCCCAGGCAGATGCCCACGCAGGTGCTGATCGCCAGACGTTCCGCCTTGAGCACGATGCCCATCGCCGCCAGCGCCGTGTCGCCGTAGCCCGAAGAAAGCCGGTTGATCACCATGTTCGTCAGATCGAACAGGAACATCCCCATCGCCGCGGGGATGCCCACGCCGAACAGGGCTTTCAGTGACGCAGGCTCCACCCGTTCGATCCGCCGCGGCAGATCAAGAACCGAGTCACAGCGCACGCGCCGGTACACCCAGACGAAATATCCCAGAGCCGCCACGTTCGACAGCATCGTCGCGATCCCCGCGCCGGCCACCTGGCGCCCGTCGGGCAGCAGCACGAACATGAACAGCGGATCGAGCGCGATGTTCAGCAGCCCGCCGTACATCAGCCCAGCGCCCGCCTCGCGCGAATAGCCCACGTTGCGCAGCAGCGAAGCCATCGTGTTCGACACCACCGTCGGGAATGCCCCGATGATGACGACGTAAAAGAGATACTCCTTCGCGTAGCCCATCGTCCGCTCGCTCGCGCCGAGCAGACGCAGAAGAGGCTCCATGAACGCTGCGCACAGCCCGGAAAAGACGAGCGAAGCGCCCGCCGCCATCACCAGGCTGAGCGATGCCGCCCGCCGGGCCTCATCGTCGCGTCTGGCGCCCAGCAGACGCGCGGCCAGCGTGCCGCCGCCCACGCCGAACAGGTTGGCCGCCGCCATCGTGATCAGATAGATCGTCAGCACCAGCGACGACGCCGCCACCATGTAGGGGTTGTTCGTCCTGCCGATGAACCACGTATCGGCCATGTTGTAAATCAGCGTGATCAGCTGGCTCATAATCGTCGGCAGCGCCATCTTCGCCAGTGCCGCCGGCACCGGTGTCGTTTCAAAAAGTTCGACCTTGCTCGTATGCGCGTTCATCCTGCGCCGCCCCCCGCTTGTTTTCAATGATGGACAGAATTATAAAACACGGTTTTGCGGAATTCAAATGAGGAGATCACAATACGCGGCTGCTTACGCGGTCCTTATTCTGGCCGTCACCTATCTGAATTTTGTCCCCCAAAACTTCCCTTTCGGCTTAGCCGGCTTAGTTTTGCGCATCCCCTTGCATTGCGGTTTCATCGTTCGTTTTCAAAATTAGCTGTCGATAATCCCCAAACCCAATATTTCGGGCAACTAACTTTCCGTCTCGATTCAGCCCGTGATGCTCGCTGCCCTTTGCGCCTTGGGCTTCATTTCCTTTCCATCAGGGGGAGAATGACACTTTACGGGACCTTCAGTTAAGAGCTTCGCTGGTGCGGATACTCTCTCCGACAGAGAGAAATAAGATATCTCAAACTTGCCTCTTGACGAATGCGTCTGATTCGCTAAAATAGTTAGCACCATCTAATAACAGTTTTCCGAAAAATCCGAACGAGAAAGGTGCGTCAGACGGTATGGCAATTTATCAATCCGGCGAAGATTACCTCGAAAAGATCCTTATGCTCCACGAGCGACTGGGCTACGCCAAGTCGATGGACATCGCCGCGGAGCTGAAAGTGAGCAAACCCAGCGTCAGCATCGCCCTCAAGAAGCTGCGCGAAGATCATTATGTCGAGATGGACGACAGCGGCTGCATCACGCTGACGCCCGAGGGCCGCAAGATCGCCGAGCGCATTTACGACCGCCACAAAGTTCTCTCCGCTTTGCTGCGAAAGCTGGGCGTCAGCGACGTGACGGCAGCTTCCGACGCCTGCAAGATGGAACACGTCGTCTCGGACGAGACGTTCTCCGCCATCTGCCGCTTCGTACACAAGACGCTGTAGGCGGCAGGGATCAATTTTTTTCAGCAGCATATAACAAAGAGCCGGGCACGCTTCCCGGCTCTTTTGTTGTATGCTGCAAACGGCTTTTCACGGGGAGCCCCAACGACCGTCTGCACGATTTCGGCTGAGAGAGTATAATAGTCGGCGGTACGAAATTTCTCACAAGTTTATCGTCAAAGGAGTTTTTTTCATGGGCAACAAAACGCTCGCTGAGGTGCGCGCGCTGCCTGTCGACTCGAAGTTTCAGTCGGTGGGGCTGGTCACGGATCTGAAGGAAAAGCGCGACAAAAACGACAAGCCGTACTGGATCATCTCAGTGATGGACCGCTCCGGCGGACTGGAAGCCAAAGTCTGGGGCAATTCGCAGTGGTTTGACGTGAAAGACGGCGTCAAGAAAGAGATCCACGATCCGGCTTCCTCGCCGCTGGTCCGCAGCCTCAAGGGCGAAACGGTCGGTCTGATCGGCGCGGTGACAGAGTTCAAGGGCAAGCCGCAATATCATTTCAGCCAGATCTGGCTGGTCGATCAGTCAAAAGAAGAATATCGTCCTGCGGCGTTCATCCGCTCCTCCGGCACGCCGGTCGAGACGATGGAAGAAGAGTTCATGGCGCTGATCAACTCCTGCGGCGGTGCCTGCGGCGAGTTCCTGCGCTTCGTCTTCAGGCCGGACGGCGAGCTGTGGCAGACGTTCCGCGCTTTTCCCGCCGCAGTGGCGCATCATCATGCCTACGTCCACGGCCTGCTCGAGCACACGCTCGGAGTAGCGCGTTCCGCGCGGGCGATCGCGCAGAGCTACCAGGGCACTGACTACCAGCCCGATCTCGACATCGTCACCGCCGGCGCGATCTTGCATGACCTCGGCAAGATCGATACCTATCTGCTCGATCCCGGACCCGAGATGACGCTCGAAGGCACGGTGCTCGACCACATCGCCACAGGCTATGCGCGCTTTGTGCAACTGGCCGGCGAGGCCGGACTGCCGGCGCTCGAAAAGACGCACCTGGGGCACATCATCCTCAGCCATCACGGGCAGAAGGAATTCGGTTCGCCGGTGCTGCCCGCCACGCCGGAGGCGATGATCGTCGCGGCAGCCGACAACCTTGATTTTTACCTGAACAGCTGGCACGGTGCGGTCGAGCAGCTCGACGGCGGCACGGAAGCGCCGCGTGCGATCTCCGACTACGATTATTCGCTCCAGCGCCGCCTCTGGAAGTGGCGGCCGGAGCAGCCCCGCTAGGAGGCCTTCATGTCGTATCAATTCCAGATCAGCCGCCACGACGACGGCCGCCGCATCGACGCGGTGCTGCGCGGCATGTGGCCGGGAGTGCCCCTCGGCGGGATGATGAAGCACTTCCGCAAGGGAGAAGTGCGGCTCGAAGGCAAGCGAGCCGAGCCAAATGCCCGCGTTTACGAAGGCCAGTTCGTCTGGGTGCCGTGGGAAGCCCCGGGCACGGTCGGACGCGCCGAACTGCCCGAGGGCGGTCTGCGCCGTCTGCCGCTTGAAGTCATTTATAAGGACGAACACGTCCTGGTGATCAACAAGCCGGCCGGCCTGCTCAGCCAGCCTGACACAAAAGGCGAAGACAGCGTCGTCACGCGCGCCACGTTCCACGCATCCGATCCGGAATACCCGCCGCAGCTGGTGCATCGTCTCGACCGCAACACGAGCGGGGTGATGATCCTCTCGCTCGACGGACCGACGACGCGCGCGCTGATGGAGGCGTTCAAGGTCCACACCACGGACAAGCGCTACTGGGCGATCGTCACAGGCGAGCTCCCCGAACACGGGCGCGTCGATGCGCCGCTGCTGAAGGATGCTGAGAAAAAGCTGGTGCGCGTCGATCCCCGCGGCGAGCGGGCCGTGACGGAATATAAGTACCTGACCGGCAACGGCGCTTTCAGCCTGGCCGAGGTGCATCTGCTCACGGGACGCACGCATCAGATCCGCGTGCACATGAACCATATCGGTCATCCGCTGCTCGGCGACGTAAAATACGGCGACTTCGGCACGAAGGGGCAGCTCAAGTCGCTTGGCGTGCGCCGGCCGATGCTGCACGCCCGTAGCCTGACGCTGACGCGCCTGCCGGATTTTCTCTCATATCTTGAGGGTACAGCGTTCCGCGCCCCGGCGCCCGATGATCTGTGCCGCGTGATGGAACGTCTGGGCTTCATCGTTCCCGGCGTGCGGCCGTAACTGGAGGAAATGCTCATGAATGATCTTTCTTTGAAAATCTCCGACCGCGCCCGCGATTGGATGAACGCCATGGGCGGCGAGTTCCACATCGTCTTCGCCGAGATGAACACGCCGCGCGGACGCATACCTTTGGCAAGCTGCCGCGTGGGAGCGCCGAAAGACGGCCCCGAAGGCTGGGCTGCCGTTTCTTCCGGCACGGTGACGGTGTGGGCGCCGCTTGAGGAGAGCTTTATCAACAACGAGATCGTCATCGACCTGTACAGCGTCGGCATGATGACGCTGCCGCTCGCGCTCACGGCGGTATTCGGCTCGCCGTGCTCCGGCAGCTGCGAGAGCTGCGGCGCGTCATGCGCTTCGCGGCACGAGGACGAAGAGCTGTAATACACATTTGAGCGGCTTTTTCCGAACCGGAACGGAAAAAGCCGCTATTTTTTTCGATTTCAGCGCTTATTTAAGAAAATTCGCCTGTGCGCTTTCGTCATGGAAATTTAAACTTTTCTTCTCAGTCTTAGCCTTGTCTGCGCGCAGAAATTATGATAATCTTCTTCAATAAACGTTTCGTTTATATAATTTTCATTCAATCTATTAAGGAGGCAGCAGTAATGGCAAAACCGGTAGTGAACAAAGAGTTCAAGCTCCCCCACGTTTTCGCGATCCTGTTCCTGTTGACGATCGTGATGGCGATCGCCACCTGGTTCGTGCCCGCCGGCACGTACGAGATGGTGGTCAATGAAGCGACGAAGCGCAAGGTCATCGACCCCAATTCGTTCCACTTCATCGCCAGCAACCCTCAGGGCGTCTATGACGTGTTCAACGCGATCGTCAAGGGCATGATCCAGTCGGCCTCGATGATGTCGATGGTGTTCTTCTGCGGCGCCGCGGTTGAAGTCCTCAACCAGACGGGCACGATGAAGGGCATCATGGGCGGTCTCGTCGGCGGTCTCAAGGGCAAGGGCGTCATCGCCGTGCTCGTGATCATGGCTGTCATGTCCATCGGCGGCGCCGTGGGCGTCTTCGCCAACCCCGTCATCGCCTTCATCCCTCTCGGCGTCATGCTGGGCAAGACGATGGGCTACGACGAAGTGGTCGGCTGGGCCATGATTTACCTCGGCTCGTACGCGGGCTTCAACGTCGGCTGGGCCAACGCCTTCACCGCCGGCCTCGCCAACGAGCTTTCCGGCCTCGACACGATGAACGGTTTCTGGCTGCGCGTCGCCTTCCACGTTCTCAACCTCATCCTGATCTGCTGGTACGTGGTGCGCTACATGCACAAGATCGAGAAGGACCCCACCGCCAGCCTTACCTACGATCCCGATGCTCCGGCTGAGGCTGTTGAAGAAGTCGCCGGCGGCAAGATGACCGGCACGCAGGTCTTCTGCGCCATCATCACCGTCCTCGGCTTCGCGGCCATCATCTACGGCTCGGTCGTCGGCTTCCCCGAGTGCCCCGCCTGGTTCGGCTTCAAGGGCATGGGCGGCAAGAAGTGGGGCGTTCCCCAGTACTCGACCGTGTTCGTCATCATGGCGATCGTCTGCGGCATGGGCGGCTTCAAGGGCAACTTCTGGGATCGTCTTGACCTCACCTTCAAGGCCTTCACCAAGGGCATGACGGCTCTGACCTACGCCGCGTTCGTCATCGCCTTCTCGCGCGCTATCTCTGTCATCATGACCGACGGCAAGATCATCCACACCGTCATTTACTACCTGGCCATGCCCATCAACCAGGTCGGCAATGTCGTCGGCGCGTTCCTGATGTACGTCGCCAACGTCATCGTCAACTTCTTCATCGGTTCCGGCTCCGGCCAGGCTGTCACGGTCATGCCCATCTTCGCTCCTCTGGCGCACATCACCAACATCAACGCCTCGGTCGCGGTCCAGTGCTTCCAGTTCGGCGACGGCTTCACCAACTGCATCAACCCCACCGCCGGCGTTCTTATGGCGACTCTGGGCCTTGCGGGCATCCCCTACGGCAAGTATGTCAAGTGGTTCCTGCCGGTTGTCTGCATCCAGCTGATCGCCGCGGGCGTCATCATCGTGCTCATGCAGATGTTCGCTCCCGCGCTCATGGCGATGGGTCTGATGTAAGGAAAAATCGCTCCATCATCATTGATTTAACCTAGCAAAAAACGGGAAGATGTTCTAAAATGAGGACATCTTCCCGTTTTTTATGCTGTGTGAAATTTATTTTTTTCAATTTGCCTTACTCAAGGAGGAACATTCATCATGGATCTTCTGAAACTGGCCGCCCCGGTCGAGTCCGACGTGAAGGAATGGCGTCATCATCTGCACCGTCATCCCGAACTGAGCGGTCATGAAGAGCAGACAGCCGCGTTCGTCGAAAAAGTCCTGCGCGAGATCGGCGTGGACGAAGTGCGCCGCGCCGGAAAATACAACGTGATCGCGTTGATCCGCGGCGCGCATCCGGGGCCGATCGTGGGCCTTCGCGCTGATATGGACGCGCTGCCCGTCAGCGAGGAATCGGGCGTGGAGTTCGCCTCCGAGTGTCTGGGCGTGATGCACGCCTGCGGACATGACGCGCACACGGCAATGCTGCTGGGCGCGGCCAAGGTGCTGTGCACAATGCGCAGCGAGCTGCACGGCACAGTGAAGTTCTTCTTCCAGACGGCCGAAGAAATTTTGGGCGGTGCCAAGGAGATCATCGAGGCCGGCGAAGTGACGGAGAAAGATCCGCCCGTCTGCATGGCAGGGCTGCACGTCAATCCGAACCGCCCGGCCGGAACGATCGCCGTGCGCCGCGGCGCTTCGAGCGCGTCATCCAACGGCATGGAGATCACGATCACCGGACGACAGGGACACGGCGCGCACCCCGACCAGTGCATCGACCCGATCCCGGCTGCCGCTCAGGTGATCTCGTCGCTGCAGCAGCTCGTCAGCCGCCAGCTCGCGCCTGCCGATTCCGCCGTCGTGACGATCGGCACGATCCACGGCGGACTGAAGAGCAACATCATCGCGCCCGAGGTGAAGATGACCGGCACTATCCGCACGATCAAGCCTCAGGTGCAGAAAGACCTGTTCGAGGCCATCCCGCGCGTCGTCAAGCTTACGGCCGAGGCGCTTCGCTGCAAGGGCGAAGTCACCATCAAAATCGGAACTCCCGTGCTGATGAACGACGACGCCACGTTCGACCGTTATCTCGCCGTGGCCGAGCAGGTGTTCGGCAAGGAGAACATCACCTGGCTTGAGAACTGTTCGATGGGCGGCGAAGATTTCGCCTTTTACACCGAGAAGGTGCCGGGAACGATGTTCCGCCTGGGCACCGGTTTTGCCGGGCAGAAGAACGCGCCGCTGCACTCGCCGCTGTTCAAGGCCGACGAAAGCGCGTTCGTGTACGGCGTCGCGATGCACGTGGGCTTCGCGCTCGACGTGTGCAAAGGATGAGTGAACGCTGGTCAACTCAAGCATTATGAGAAAGAATCAGCATTTCCATAAAAGTTTTCAGGAGGCATGAACGATGGATTACCGTGAACGTTATCAGGAATGGTTGAACGCGTCGTGGCTGGAGGCCGCCGACAAGGCGGAGCTGGCGGCGCTGACCGATGAGAAGGAGATCGAAGACCGCTTCTACCGCGATCTCGAATTCGGCACCGCCGGAATGCGCGGCGTGATGGGCGTGGGCACCAACCGCATGAACAAATACATCGTCGGCAAGGCCACGCTGGGCCTGGCGAATTACCTCAAAGGCGAGTTCCCCGCCGACTTCAAAAAAGGCGTCGTGATCGCCTACGACTCGCGCAACAACTCCAAAGAGTTCGCCGCGGAGACGGCGCGCGTGCTCTGCGCCTGCGGCGTGCCCGTCAAGCTGTTCGACACGCTCGAACCCGTGCCCGTTCTGTCGTTCTCGGTACGGCACCACAACGCGGCCGCCGGCGTCGTCATCACCGCCAGCCACAATCCGCGCGAGTACAACGGCTATAAAGTCTACGGCCCTGACGGCTGCCAGCTCACGCCCGGCGCTGCCGCAAAGCTGACCGATTACGTCGAAGCCGCCGCCATCTCCGCCATTCCCGCGGGAGGGGATGCCGCGCTTTTGACGACGATCGGACAGGAGACCGTAGAGAAGTTCCTCGACGCCATCCAAACCGTCTCCGTGCCTCAGGCGAACGCCGCTGATCTCAAGGTAGTCTACACGCCTCTGCACGGCTCCGGTAACCTGCCCGTGCGCGCCATCCTGGCCCGCTGCGGCTTTGCGAACGTGCAGATCGTGCCCGAGCAGGAACTGCCCAACGGCGACTTCCCCACCGTCAAAGCCCCCAACCCCGAGGACCGCACAGCCCTGCTGCTCGGCATCGAGCTTGCCAAAAAGTACGGCGCCGACATCGTCATCGGCACCGACCCGGACAGCGACCGTATCGGCGTGGCCATCGGCAAAGGCGGCGAATACACGCTGCTCAACGGCAACCAGATCGGCGCGCTGCTGGCCAACTTCGTGCTCACGCATCGCACGCTGAACGCCAAGTCGACGCTGATCACCACCGTCGTCACGGGCGAGCTGGGCGCTCAGGTCGCCCTCGCGCGCGGCGCTCAGGTGCTGCGCACGCTGACCGGCTTCAAGTACATCGGCGAGCAGATGACAAAATTCGAGCGCACCGGCGAGCGCGAGTTCGTCATGGGCTATGAAGAAAGCTACGGCTACCTCGTCGGCACGCATGCCCGCGACAAAGACGCCGTCACCGCGGCGATGCTCATCTGCGAGATGGCCGCAGACGCCAAGTCGCGCGGGCTCACCGTCCTCGACGAACTTGAGGCGCTTTATAAGGAGCTGGGCTACTACCTCGACGCGCAGGACTCGCACACGCTCAAGGGCAAGGACGGCGCCGAGCGCATCAAGGCGATGATGATCTGGCTGCGCGAGCACGGCTCGACCTTCAAGGGCGTGTCGCAGACGCTCGACTACAGCAAGGGCATCGACGGCCTGCCGAAGGAGAACGTGATGAAATTCCTCTGCGCCGACGGCTCGTGGTTCGCCGTCCGTCCCTCCGGCACCGAGCCGAAGATCAAGATCTACTACTCGATCAAGTCGACCGACCGTGCCGGCGCACAGGTCAAGCTCGACGAACGCCGCGCCGAAGTCAGCGCCGCTCTCGGCCTGTAAGCGCGGAGCGGCACATTTACGCAAAGGAGGCGCTGCACTCATGCGCAAAAAACTGTTGACCGCTCTCATCCTGATGCTCCTTGCCGCCACGGCCGTTCAAGCCCGGTCGTACATGGCGATGCTGTGTGATACCTGTTCGTTCGGCGACCGTAAAATGAACTGCATCAAGTGCGGGCGCTACACCTTCGGGCGCGGCGTGTCTGCGCGTCTGTGCGACAGCTGCGGCTTCGGCGACCGCGCCAAGTACTGCGTCAAATGCGGACACTACACCTTCGGACGCGGTGCGCCCGCAATACTGTGCGAGAACTGCTCGTTCGGCGACCGCAAAAAGCACTGCCTCAAGTGCGGACGGTATATCTTTGATTAATACCATCTCTGAATATATACATCTCTAACATCAAAACAAAAATCAAGGAGGTCCATCGCGATTTTTCGATGGACCTCCTTGATTTTTGCATAAAATAAATCCCGCCGCTAATACCGCAGCGTATACACGGGGTGGTACAGGCGCTCGTCGCGCAGGCACTGACTCTGCTCGGCCAAGGCCTGCATCGCCGAGTCGCCGAGGTCGATCGAAAGTCTGGACGTGAGGATATGGATCAAAAACAGCGGACCGATGAGGCTGCTGCCAAACGTGGGGCTGTTGTCGCTGACGAAGAACGACAGGTCGGCGCTGCCGCAGATCGGCGCGGCGGGGCTGTCGGTGACCGTCACGATCTGCGCGCCGTGCTCGTGCGCTTTCTGCACGGCCTCGGTGAGCAGCACGGAATAGCTGGGCAGATCGAATGCGATCACGAGGTCATCGCGGCGGATGCTGCGCGCCTGCTCGATCAGCGTCAGGCAGCCGGAGCCGGGATACATCTGATGCGCACGCAGTCCCAGCTCGCGCAGGCGGCTGTGGAGGCATTCGGCCATCATGCCGGAGATGCTCCAGCCGGCGCAGTAGATGCCGTTGGCCTTTTTGACCAGCGCGCAGAAGGCGCGGACGTCTTCGATCTTGAGACGGTTCCATGTGTCTTCGAGGTTGGCGTGCTCCATCTGACGGATGCGTTCGCTCAGGTCGCCCTCTTCGCTCATCGCGCGCGCAAGCATTGCTGCGGGGTTCACCTGCTCCAGCACCGACTCCTTGAGCGCACTCTTCAGCTCGGCATAGCCTTTGAAGCCCAGGATGCGCGCCACGCGCACAAGCTGCGCCTTGCTCACGCCCAGCGTGTCGGCCACGTCGCCGATGGAGATGAACGCCGCTTCGCGCATGTGCGTGAGCAGGTATTCCACAACGCGCCGCGCCTTTGCCGGCATCGAATCCAGATTGCTGCGCAGAAGTTCCTGCAACTTGTTCGCTTCCACTGAAAACACCTCATCGCTCTGAAATGAACTTTTGTACAGATTTATTTTATACAAGAAATGCTAAAATCCTTGCAAACACTGTATTTGAGTGTTGAAAAAGGTATCTAGTTTTACTCCTACCAAGTTCACAAAGTTTACTGGTTCAGAGATTCAGTTTATACCATATATCCAGCACCTAGTTTAGTATATCACAGCTTTATGATTTAGTGAACTACTTTTTACTTTTATGGCTTCACCACAGTATACAGATAATTCAAAGTCGGGTGCTGTTCCAGCTCATTTTTGAACTGATCTAAAGTAAAATACTGCTTTCTACTTTTAAGATATACCCAAGTTGTTGGATTATCTCTAACATCAACATGAATAAAATTCTGTTCTGGATAAATCCCAATACCTGTAAAAAAGTGTTTGCAGATTTCATACATATCTTTTACTGAGTGATTCTTAATTCTAATATCGGCTGCATTACCTAAAACATGCTGTGAGTTAGAAGATCCTCCTACCTGTTTATTATGATGTTCACATCTGTAACCACTATTGATATAAATAGGTACACCAACAATATCTCTTACTAGTTGTAACCTGTTTACCAATTTAGGGTTAATATCACACTCATTACAACACTTACAGCTAAATTCTTCTTTGGTGAAATTTTTACTAAGTTGAATGTGTAACACCTCCTATATATTTGTTAGAAATTTATTTGACAACTCTTACACTATTATTTCATCACACTAAAATCTATAAGAGCATTAGCAGGTATAGATTTATAGTATTCTATAGATTTGTTCAAGACTTTTCTGTTAAGTACTGTCTCTATTCCATATACACCAATTAGAATAGCTTCAGCTTGTTCAGTTGATTCTATTGGTGTATCAGGTAGAAGTTCTTTAGCCTTCTCTAAAGCAGATTCTTTAGTATTATCTTGATCCAGATAAAAATAATCTTGCCATAACATACTGTTTCTTATACTGTACACTTTGTATTTAAGTATATCTATTACAGCTTTAACAGTAGATGTATTATAACCAATTCTAAAAAGGGTTTTAGTATCATCTGTTTTTCTTCCAGTAGGTTTAACCCAAAACACTTCAACATCATCCTGTGGTATTTGATACCTCTGTATCATATTAACCAGTTTATTCACTTCTATCTGATAATACTGATTGATAGGTAAACTTTCATATTGAACATACCTATAATTATCACTTTCATCTAATTTAAACACAACAAAACCACCATCTGGTTTAGACAAGAATGATAGTATATATTCTGGTAAATAGTTCATTTATATTAGTACCTCCTAGATAAGATTTCTTTCACCGCTTTTAGCATACCTTTCGGCGGTCTACACCATTTAAATCCACACCAGCACTGCATTTGCTTATTTACTTTCACCATTTCACCACTTTTGCAAAAAAATATTTTTATACTCTTTTAATCCCCTTAAAAATTTCTATGTAAAAAGTTTTGCATTTCCGGTGAAAGGGTGAAAGGAATGTATAATTTTGTATCATAAACTGTTGCTATGGCTGGTGTGGAAGGCCTTTCACCGGAAAGGGGTTCCGGTGAAAGGTCGGTGAAAGCGGTGAAAGGATTTTTAAAAATATTCATCTGGATCAACAATCTGTGTAGGTTCTTGGTCTTCTACTACATCATAACAAGGATCTTCTTTGAATTTATAACCGATTAATGCCTTTTTAGTTCTCTTTAAAGACTTGATCCATGTATCTTTAGGGTGATCGTTAAGGTATGAATATAACCCTTTAAGGAAGGTATCTCTATTCTCAATATGTCTTTCCTGTTTACCTAAACCAAACATATCATCGGTGAAGAAATTCTTATATTTAGGATAAAGTTCACTGGTATAGATATAATCCTCTTTATTACCAGTCTTAACAAGATATGTATCAGTAAATTTAGCTATTGTACTCATTTCTTTAACATACTGATTCTTAATAGCTATAGCTTCAGGTGTAAGTACAACTCCATTCATTCTATACATCTCCGCAGCAGTAACAAAGAACCATAACCATCCACCAATATCTTTGGCTAATTTCCTTCTTAAGTTCTTGTCTTGATCTTCTGGTGCTACTACATGTTCAGACTTTATTATCACCAGTCTATTGATAAATGCTTCATCATACCCATTAGCAATACGACCAACATCATTTGTTTCAAACCATTTAGTCATAGTATTCTTAAAGCTGATCTGTTTTTCATATTTAGCACTAGCTCTAATTGTCTCGTTACCAGTACCACTCTTAACAGTTTCTGTTCTGAATATATCATCCATACCTAATTCTGGGCACACTCCAAGAAGTTTGCCCTTGGAATTAACCAAACTATCATTATTACCACCACGTTCTCTTTTGAAGAATGACGGATCTAAAGCCATAAAATAACCTCTATCAGTATCTCCACCTAAAGCATTACCAATACTGTCCATTAAAACAGATTTACCTGTATTACCATTACCCTGGAGAACATAGAAGTACTTTTCAATAATTCTACTATATAAGCTACTACCAATAGCTTCCATAAACAGGTTATAAAACCCTTCTTGGAATATACCAGCATTATCACCAACAGTAGGTGTGAAGAAATCATGTAAATATTTTTGAACCGTTCCATCAGTTTTAATAGATCCATCTGGATTTAAATAAGACTTAACCTTAATAGCACAACTTTTAGTATTCATATCATCAGGTGAAATTTCTAACCACTCACCTGTATCTAAATTGAGTTTACAATCTTCAAAGAATAAAAAGCTACCATTAACATCAACATTATCAAAATCATCCAAGTAGCACTGAATATCTGATAATTTTCTTGTAAGGTTAGCTAACGATGTTATACCTTTAGCATTATTAAGCCTGACTAAATAAGAATACACTGGATCATGTGGTAATTCTCTTTCACCAGTATATGCTTCACCTTTAGCTTCAACAGCAGCTATCTTCTTCTGAAGTTCAGCATACTCTTTAGCTCTTTTTTCTTCAATTAAAGCTATAATTCTATCTGTTTCAGTATAAAGAATATCAGTAAAAGCTGTATCACTTCTGTGTAATAAATCCCATACACCTATATCTGAATCATACTTGATAAATTGACTATCATTGTTACTCTTACCAGCATGTAACAATCTGATCTTGTTTAATACACCTTTATCCACAAGATACTTCAAAAAATCTCTATCAGTTAAAATACCATCATGAACTCTATTATACAGATCTTTTAATTCTTCAAACCTAAATGGGTTAAACTGTGGATTCTCATTAGCCCATTTAATAGCCTTGTTAATGGTATCTTTCCAGTACTGTGTTCTTCTACATTTGGCAAAATTTCTCTTAAGTCTGAAGCACTTAAAGTATTTACTGGATCTGAAGATTCTACCCATCTGATTAGGGTCTTTTGTTAAGAAGGCAATAGTACCCATTAAAGCTGCATCATACTCTGAAGGGCTTGGGTGTTCTATAAATCCATCAGTGTTTGTTTCATCTGGTAATACTTCATAACCCGTATCAGTCAATCTCACTATCAATTTACTACCAGCAGTATCAGTAAAATATATATACTCTGGATTAAATCTTTTATTAGTTTGAATCAGGTCTAACACCTGTGAATCTTCTTTAGTGGCAGTTTCAATGCAAGCATTTTGATATTCTTTTTTATGCTTTGGTTCAATCTTCTTGATATTACCACCATTAACAGCAAACTGTTTAAGTTCATCTAAATCAACAGCATTAATAGTTTTTACTGTACCTATACTATTACCTGTAACAGTAACAAATCTACCTTTACTGAAAACTACTCCATCAAAGAACTCGTATTTAGCAGTATAACCATCATACTTAAACACACCATTTTTAGTAGTTTCTTCATCTTCAGTAGGTTTAACCTTACCCTTAATAAATATGTGAATTCCCTTACCAGAAGGTGAAACTTCAGCATAACTGTTAAACTTCTTAACCAGTTCTTTAATAATAGGTAGATCTGTAATATTCTCTGTTATAACATTACCAGTACTATCTGTAATTTGATCCACATCAATAACAGTTAAATCTGTTTCATTCAGTACAATACCGATACCGTTAATGCTCTTGTAATTTTTTAACCCGTCATCAATAGCATCATCTAATCTAACCCAAGTTTTAGGTTTATCTACTGAAGCATTCTTCATAAAGAATGGGTTAAATGGAACCTTCTTGGGTTTCTTATCATACCCATCAAAAACAGCAATCCAGTTAACAAATACTCTCTGGTTAATATAACCAGAAAAAACTTCCTTCAGAAGATCCACATTGTCCAAAGGACGGTCAAACACATTTAATACAACCTTCTGAATTCCAAAGCTAACAACAT
>Ga0129307_1001638_pt1 | contig 22380 bp, 24 predicted proteins | sample P1105metagenome_FD_94437 | JGI IMG/M metagenome (GOLD analysis project Ga0129307, IMG submission 94437) | Capybara group fecal microbial communities from Wisconsin, USA - P1105 metagenome | ecosystem: Host-associated > Mammals > Digestive system > Large intestine > Fecal | place: USA: Wisconsin... | reverse complement strand
TATTGCTGATGAGACTGGTGCAAGTTCAGCGACAATTAGCCGTGTGAACAGAGCGCTTAACTACGGCAACGATGGATATGATTTAGTGCTCAATAGAATCAGCAAATAATTATGGTTATTAGGCCAGCATCACATTTGTGGTGCTGGTTTTTTTTATTAACAATATGTTAAAATGTGAGATGTAGTTTTTAAAACTACGAGATAAAATTAGGTATGGGGTTATATTATGGACGATTCTAAAAAGAGATTAAATGAGATTTTACATCAGCTTGCAGAGATAGATTATGTGCATCCTGAGGATATTCCAAATATAGATTTGTACATGGACCAGGTGCTGACATTTCTTGAGAAGGAGCTTGGTACTGTTCGCGAGGTAAACGAGGACAAGTCAATTACCAAGACTATGATTAACAACTATACCAAGAATCAGATATTGCCTCCTCCAGAAAAGAAAAAGTATTCTAGGGACCATATGCTCAATTTGATTTTCATATATTACTTCAAGACTTTCCTTGGGTTGAAAGATATTAAGAGCATCCTTGACCCAATAAATGAAAAATATTATGGAGACAGCGAGGGACTTGATTTCTTTGATATTTATAGTAACATGGTTGGCTACGAGCGAAGGGTTGCAAACGAGGTTACTAAGGATATTATTAGAAAATACAACGTTAGTCGTGAGACATTTTTAGACCAGGATGAAGAGAGCAAAGATGTGCTTCAGGACTTTACATTTATTTGCTTGCTTTCATTTGATGTTTTTGTAAAAAAGCTTATGATAGAGCAATATATTTCTAGTCGTCGTGCTGACGAGGAGAAAGCTGAAAATGCTGAAGACCATGAGAATAAAACAGAGAAAGAAAATGAATAATATATCTGTTTTGGTTGTTATTAAATGACTTGTTGTGTTACAATAATCAGAACAGATATTCGAAAAAAGGAAAGATTAGACAATGGATTTAAGTATGTTAAATGATAAGCAACGAGAGGGTGTAGAGACTACTGAAGGGCCAGTGTTGATACTTGCTGGCGCAGGTTCTGGAAAGACAAGAGTTTTGACCCATCGCGTTGCTTATTTAATAGAGCAAGGTGTGATGCCATACAATATTATGGCAATTACCTTTACCAACAAGGCAGCCAGAGATATGCGTGAGCGTATTGATAACATCGTTGGCTTTGGTTCAGATGGTGTGTGGGTTGCCACATTTCATGCTAGCTGCGTGCGGATTCTTCGAAGATTTTGCGAGCGAATTGGCTATGGCAGCAACTTTACTATTTATGATACTGACGATTGCAAGACTTTAATGAAAGAGGTTTGCAAATATCTTCAGATAGATACTAAGCAGTTTAAGGAGCGCACATTTTTAAACGTTATTTCAGATGCGAAAAATAAGCTTATTGGTCCTGAAGAGTTTACTAATCGCGCCATGGGCGATTTTAATATGTCAAGGCAAGCAACAGTTTACAGAGAGTATCAGGCAAGACTTCGTCAGAACAATGCCTTTGATTTTGACGATTTGATTATGAAGACTGTTGAGCTTCTTAAAATAGACCCTGAGGTGCAGGCTTATTATCAGAACAAGTTCCATTACATCATGGTAGACGAGTATCAGGATACTAACGCAGCACAGTTTGAGCTTGTGAGACTTTTGTCTAGTGGCAGGGAGAATCTTTGCGTTGTAGGTGATGATGACCAGTCTATCTATAAGTTCCGAGGTGCGGATATTTACAATATCCTCAATTTTGAGCAGCATTTTCCCAATGCTCATGTGATTAAGCTTGAGCAAAATTATCGTTCTACCGGCAATATCCTTGATGCGGCCAACAATGTAATAGCCAATAACGAGGGTCGTAAGGAAAAGGCTCTTTGGACAGAGGCTGAGGCTGGGGACAAGATTGAGTTTCAGCAGTTTGATAGTGCCTATGAGGAGGCTAGCTATATTGCAAGCAATATTGCCTCATTTGTTAGAAAGGGTGAGGCAGATTACCGAGATTGTGCAGTACTATATCGCACCAATGCGCAATCGCGTCTCATAGAGGAAAAGATGATTTATGAGGGCATACCTTACAAGATTGTTGGTGGTGTAAACTTCTACAGCCGTAAGGAAATAAAAGATGTCCTTGCGTATCTAAAGACAGTAGACAATGGCAGCGATGATATTGCTGTACAGCGTATTATCAATATTCCTAAGCGAGGTATAGGTGCTACCACTATTGCCAAGGTGGCTGACTTTGCAAGGGAGCGAGGCTTCAATTTCTATGAGGCGCTTGTTCACTGTGAAGAGATTCCATCTATTGGAAAGGCAGCGAGCAAGATTCAGGGATTTACTTCCCTTATTGAAAAGCTTCGCAAAATTGCTTCAGAGGAAAGTGTTTCGGCTTTGGTTGAAGAAATCTTAGATCAAACCGATTATGTGGCGGAGCTTAAGGCAGAGGGAACTGATGAGGCTAAGGCTCGAATCGAAAATATAGACGAATTGTTGACCAAGGCTGTTGCCTACGAGAAGGATGCTAGGGATGATGGAATGGAGCCTACTCTTTCAGGATTCTTAGAGGATGTTGCTTTGGTTGCTGATATAGATAGCTACGAGGAAAGTGACAACTATGTTGTACTTATGACTCTTCATGGTGCTAAGGGACTTGAGTTTCCTAGAGTATATATGGCGGGCATGGAGGATGGATTGTTCCCAAATCAGGGGGCTATATTTGATGGCGGCGGAGCAGACTCAGAGCTTGAGGAGGAGCGTCGCTTAGCATATGTTGGTATCACTCGTGCAAGAGAGCATCTTACCATGACAAGTGCGCGTATGCGTATGATTAGAGGAGAGACTGCTTTCCACAAGATCTCTAGATTTGTTAAAGAGATTCCAGAGGAACTGGTTCATGGCAATCTTTGGGAGCCGAAGCCAATGGAAGATTATTCTAGCACTCCTATTGGTGAGTATTCCGTATATCAAAAGCCAACAGGATTCGGTAAGCCATTTAGCGGAACAACTTATGGCAGTTCATCTGCGACTAAACCTGTAAGCGGCCATGGAAAGTCGGCTTATAGCAGCAGTAGTGCAAATAGTTTTTCTGTGGGTAGCTCTACAACAGCTGTTGCCAACAAAAATGGAACTAAGATTGAAAAAGGCGAGCTGGATTACGGCATTGGTGATAGAGTAAGCCATATCAAGTTCAAGGAAGGCACCGTGAAGGATATCATCGACGAAGGTCGTGACTATGAAGTTACTGTGGAGTTTGATGGAGTAGGCGTGAAAAAGATGTTTGCTAGCTTCGCAAAGCTAAAGAAAATATAGATCGAAAAAGGCTTCCCCTTGAGGGGGAAGATGAACCGGATGAGGTAAATTATGAAACGTGGCGAAATTGTTCAGGGTAAGGTTATCAAGGTTTCCTTCCCCAACAAAGGAATAATAGAGACAGCAGAGGGAGACCGTCTGCGTGTAAAGGGCGTGCTGCCAGGACAGACAGTTTCTGTCAGGGTCAAGAAGGCTTCAAAGGAGAAGGCTCAGGGTAATTTACTTTCTGTTGATGCTCCTTCTGAGCTTGAAATGGAAAAGGCAGCCTGCGAGCATTTTGGAAAATGTGGAGGATGTACATATCAGTCACTTCCTTATGACAACCAACTTAAAATAAAAGAAGATATGATTCATGATTTGATGGCGCCAGTAATAGGTGAGGACGTTTGGAAGTCCACATACGAAGGCATCAAGTCTAGCCCAAATCAGTTTGAATATAGAAACAAGATGGAGTTTTCTTTTGGGGATGAGGTAAAAGATGGTCCACTTACTCTTGGAATGCACAAAAAGGGGAGCTTCTATGATGTAGTCACAGTAGACGGCTGCCAGATTATTGATGTAGATATGCGAAAAGTTTTATCACTTACATTGGAATATTTCGCAAAGTCAAATGAGCCATATTATCGCAAGAATTCCCATGAGGGATACTTGCGTCATCTTTTGGTGCGTAAAGCAGCCAAGACAGGCGAGATTTTGATTGACTTGGTTACAAGTACTCAGATTTCTTCCATCTATGAGATTGCTCTTTTAGCAGGATGGAAGGACACTCTACTATCTGCCCAGTGGGATGGTAAGATAGCAGGTATTCTCCATACCAAAAATGATAGAGAGGCTGATGTTGTTTGCGATGAAGGCACTGAGATTCTCTATGGACAGGATTGGTTCAAGGAAGAGCTCCTTGGGCTTTCATTTACAATATCGCCGTTTTCATTTTTCCAGACAAACTCCCTTGGGGCCGAGGTGCTGTATAGCACTGCAAGAGATTTTATTGCAACGGGAGCAGACGGTGCAGAGGTCTTTGATTTATATTCTGGAACAGGTACTATTGCTCAGGTTATTGCGCCTGCGGCAAAGCATGTTACCGGTGTAGAAATAATTGAGGAGGCAGTGGAGGCAGCCAAGGAAAATGCCAAGTTAAATGGTCTTGATAATTGCGATTTCATAGCAGGAGATGTGCTTAAGGTTTTGGATGACATTACAGAAAAGCCTGACTATATCATTCTTGACCCACCTCGTGATGGAATACATCCAAAAGCTTTGGATAAGATTATAGATTATGGGGTCGATTCATTGGTTTATATTTCATGCAAACCTACAAGTCTTGCTCGAGACTTGGAGGTATTCTTGGCTCGTGGCTATGAGGTAAAGCGCCTTGCATGCGTTGATATGTTCCCAGGCACTTATCATGTGGAGACTGTTGTTCTTCTGTCCCAACAAAAGCCTGATGATCATATCGAGATAGAAATTAATCTTGATGAGATTGATGCTACAAGTGCAGAGACAAAGGCCACATACAAGGAAATCGAAGAATGGGTGCATAAACACTATGGATTTCATGTGACAAATCTGAACATTGCTCAGGTAAAGCAGAAACATGGGATTATAGAAAGAGAGAATTACAATAAGCCAAAATCAGAAAACAGCAAGCAACCGGGATGCCCGGAAGAAAAGGTTAAAGCGATTGAAGAAGCTCTAAAACATTTTCAGATGATATAAATATAAACTCGTGACTATCGGTATTTGGTGGTCACGAGTTTTTTACGTACATTTTACCAATGTTGATAATAGATTTTACATGTATCTGTTAGCATTGCGCTAGGAGGTGCAGAGCATGTCTAAAATATGGAGTTTTGTAAATGACTTGAAGGTCAAGAAGAATCATAAAATCACAATGTTTATTTGGCTTACAACAATACTATATGGATTAACTGGCGGTTTGATATGGGGTTTGATTGGAAGATTGATATTACCTGAAATAACTTGGCTATTTTGCTTTATAGGGTACCCTGCGGTGTTCATGGGACTGTTTGGCGGGGTAATCTATTTATATATTCATGAGTTCTCGTAAATTTTACATGGATTTTACATAAAGCTGTCTATACATTTTACTTTCAAGAGATATTCTGATAAGCGGTTAAGTTGAAGATAGTAAAGAAAGGAATTTGTATGGATATTTTTAATGTTCTAAATATGATAGGTGGGCTATCCCTGTTTCTATATGGAATGAGCATGATGGGGAATGAACTGTCAAAGATGGCAGGCGGAAAGTTGGAAATAATTCTTGAGAAGCTTACTTCAAAGAGGATATTTGCGGTGTTGCTTGGCGCAGGAGTTACGGCAGTTATTCAATCATCATCTGCAACTACTGTCATGGTAGTTGGATTTGTAAATTCAGGCATTATGAAGCTAAATCAGGCTGTAGGTATTATTATGGGGGCAAATGTGGGTACAACTATTACATCCTGGATGCTTTCACTTACAGGAATCGAGGGAAGTACCATTTGGATTAAGATGTTAAAGCCTTCATCATTTTCGCCTATATTAGCGGCAATAGGTATTATTTTAGTTATGTCAAACAAAGAAGAATCTAAGAAAAAGGATGTTGGTGGAATCTTACTTGGATTTGCGATTCTCATGTTTGGAATGGAAACAATGAGTGGAGCTGTGTCTGGGCTAGCAGACAATACTTCTTTTACAAGAATGATGACAGCTTTTAGGAATCCTATACTTGGAATGGCTGTTGGTGCAATTCTAACGGCAGTAATTCAAAGTTCATCTGCATCTGTTGGTATTTTGCAGGCACTTTGTTCTACCGGAGCTGTACATTATGCAGTAGCGCTTCCGATTATTATGGGGCAGAATATCGGAACCTGTGTAACCTCAATTATTTCATCTGTTGGGGCAAACAGAAACGCACGTCGCTCAGCGATGATCCATTTATATTTTAATCTTATAGGTACAATTATTTTTATGGTTGTATTCTATTCTTTGAATACAGTTATAGATTTTGTTTTTTTAGATAAGGCTGCTAATGCAGCCGGGATAGCTGTGATTCATAGTTTATTTAATATTGGTGCGACAATACTTCTTTTCCCATTTGCGGATAAGCTTGTAAAGCTGGCTGAAATAACCATACCAGATGGAGCAAAAGAGCCGGAGGCTAAAAAGGATTCTATCATTATTGACGAGAGATTCTTGGACAGGCCGGCATTTGCAATGGAATTATGCCGTGGAAAAGTAAGAGAAATGGCAGAGTATTGCCAGAAATCTATCACCTTATCACTGGAATCCCTATTAGAATATGATAAGAAAAAGGTTAAGGAAGTTAAAAGACTTGAAGCTGTAGTCGATAAGTACGAGGATGCAATTGGCTCATATTTGGTAAAAGTATCAAGTAAGAATATTTCAAAATCAGATAGCCAAAGTATGTCCATTATTTTGCATAGTATCAGTGATCTTGAAAGGATTTCAGATCATGCCTTAGAGATTGTTAACTCAGCAGAAGAAATAAAAGATAAGGGCTTAGAGTTCAAGAAGGGGCAGCTCAGAGAAATGAAAGCTCTTTGTGGAGCCGTTAATGATATATGTGCACTAACAGTTGATAGCTTTTGTAGAAATGATGTAGAGCAAGCTACTCATGTTGAGCCTCTTGAAGAAGTTATTGATACACTATGCAAGACCATTAAGGAGAATCATATTAAGAGATTGAAGAAGGGAAAGTCTACTATTGAGATGGGATTTATTTTGGATGATGTATTGACCGGTCTGGAGCGAGTATCTGATCATTGTTCAAATATAGCTGTTGAAATGATAACTATTTTAGATGATGATTATAATACGCATGAGTATTTTGAAAGCTTATCTAGTGAAGACAGAAAGAGCTTCAACAAGGAGTATGAAGAACTGATTAAGCAGTACCCCATCAGTAAGAAAGAGATAGAACAGTCTAAGGACGCACAATAGGAGAGAAGAATGGCGCTTATTTATATAATTGAAGATGATGACAGCATAAGGGAAATCGAAGAGCTGGCCCTCATAAATGCGGGGCATAAGGTATTAGGATTTTCATGTGCAAAAGATTTTTATGACAAGATGAATGATGTGATTCCGGATTTATGCTTAGTGGATATTATGCTTCCGGATGAGAGTGGCAATGAAATAGTAAAGAAGCTTAGAAAAAATCCTGAGACAAAGAAGCTTCCTGTGATTATGGTTACAGCTAAAACAACAGAGCTTGATTTAGTTAGAGGAATTGAGGATGGTGCTGATGATTATATCAAGAAGCCATTTTCGGTTATGGAACTAATCTCAAGGGTGAAAGCCCTGCTTCGTAGAACTCAGGCTGAGGATATAAAAGAACTTAGGCTGGACGAACTAGTTATAAATAATGAAAAGCATGAGGTTACTATCAGTGGAAATCATGTTGAGCTAACCTATAAGGAGTATGAGTTTTTGTCTTTTCTTGTATTAAACAAAGGAATCGTACTGAACCGTGACACTATCATGGAGCAGGTATGGGGAGCTGATTACGAGGGGGAATCAAGAACTATAGACATGCATGTAAAAACTCTTCGCCAAAAATTAGAGGATTATGGTAGTAGAATCAAGACCGTGAGAAATGTAGGATATGTAATCGAATGAAAAAAAGAATAAATATAAGACTGGTTGGAATTGCGATATTAGCAATTATCGCAACAGTTATTGGAATTACAATTATATATTACAATCTCTTTGAGGGTCAGGTGCGATCAGATCTATCTGTCAGTGCGAAACTTCTAAAGGATACCAAATATTTTGAATCAGTAGATATTGATGTAGATCAGATAGATTTATCTACTGATTTAGATGAGCTGCGTGTAACTTGGATTGATAAAGATGGAACTGTTTTATATGACAATGATGCCTCAGCGGAGCTATTGCAAAATCATTTTGACAGACCAGAGATACAGGTGGCTTTTGAACAGGGTGAAGGGGAAGCAGTTAGAAGATCTGACACTATGAATGAGGATACTTTCTATTATGCGTTGCGTTTAGATAATGGAACGGTTCTTCGTGTTGCTACCAATGCTCAGAGCATTTGGGCGGTATTCATATCAGCGATACCAATTATTTTATTAATTATTCTCCTTATCATTTCAATTTGCATAGCGATTTCTCATCTGCTTACAAAACAGTTTTTAAAACCAATAGAGATGATGGCGGAAAATTTGGAGAATGCTGATTATGAATCACCGTACAGGGAATTGGATCCTTTGGCAGAAATGCTTCGCACCCAGCATACAGATATTTTATCTGCTGCAAAAGCCAGGCAGGATTTTACGGCTAATGTTTCACACGAGCTGAAGACACCGCTGACCGCTATTTCTGGTTATGCTGAATTGTTAGAGGGAGGAATGGTAGGCGCTGAGAAGCAGAATCATTTTTATCAGGAAATCAGAAAGAATGCCGACAGATTACTTGCATTGATAAATGATATTTTGAGACTCTCGGATTTGGATAGAAAAGATTCTGAGTTACATTTTACCGAGGTTGACTTATATGAGACTGTCTCAGAATGTATGGAAGTCTTATCAGTTAATGCTAAACAAAGAAACGTGACAATAGAGCTTGAGGGGAAAACGAGTATTGTTTGCGGAAACAAAGATATGCTCAAAGAGTTGGTTGAAAATCTGGGGCAGAATGCAATCAGATACAATAATCCCAATGGCAAGGTAAAGATTTCTGTGGGAACAATTGATGGTCAGGTTGCGCTTACAGTTAAGGACAATGGAATAGGAATACCTGCTTCAGAGCAGCAGCGAATTTTTGAACGATTTTATCGTGTTGATAAAAGCAGATCAAAAGCTACAGGTGGAACAGGGCTTGGTCTTGCGATTGTAAAACACATAGTTGAGATTCATGATGCCAAAATTGAGTTAGATAGTGCACCTGGGGTAGGAACGACTATATCTGTGTTGTTTTAGGATTATTTTTTCTTCTTCCCGCGTCCATTTCCTTTAAACGGTTTGCAGAGATCAGAGTAGCGCTGCAAAATGTCGGTAAAGGTCTTGAACTCGTATGGATCCATCTTAGTAAAATTGATTTTGAAGAGTTTGCTATACATGACCATCTGAGCCTGAGTGACATTGTCGGCGGTCTTTAATTCCTCAAATGAGTCAAGGATATCGTCAACCGGTGTGGTTGCATCACCTGTATCAGCATCCTTGCTGTGTGCATCTCTTATATCTTTAGCGATTTTTACAATGTCATTTCCGAGAAGATTGTTAAAGTAATTGTCTTCGGAAATAGAAGCTGCAGCTAAAGTTTTCATGTAATGATCTTCATCGGAAATGCCTTTACTTTGAAGACGAACTCTTGTCTGTTCAATCATTTTGTTGATGTTTCGAAATTGCATTCCTGCAAGATTATCAACATAGATTTCCATGTCTGTAAGAAAATTTTTAAAATCTGGATGCTTAATCATTTCACAAATCAATCTGACATTAAGCTTTCCGCTTTTTAGTAAATCTACAGTTTCATCATCCAATCCAAGTTCGTCTACAGGGAACTGATGGTGTTCTCTGTTTTCAGTAAGTCCAAGAAGATAGTCTGATGTTACTCCATAAAAATCTGCAAGCGTGATGATGGCCTTGTGAGAGATTTCTTTGTAATCATCCGTTTCATAATTTCCAAGCGATGCTCTGGATATTCCGGTCTGCTCAGATAATTCTTGCAGAGACAGACCTTTTTCTATTCTCAAATCTTTTAGTTTTTCCTGAATTGATAATTTACACTTCAATGCTTTATTTCCCCCAAGTCACTTTCAAGATTACTGCCATATCTTAATCATAACAGAATGTACGTTTGCTATAAATGATGAATTCCAATATCGTGGAAAATTTTGAGTAGAGCATATATTTCCTACCTCTTGGATATACGGAGTTGGGCTTCTAAATCTTGGATAATTAGTCCATGAACAACGATAACGAGAGGAGGTGAAAAGCAAATGTTGTTAAATCAGGGATACGTTCCATGTAACAAACAGATTCATATCAAGATTTCTGAAAATGAATTACAGATGATTCATGACAGGATGGAGAAGATAGGAGTCAAAAACATGAGCGCCTATATTAGGAAGATGGCAATCGATGGATATTACATTCACATTGATTTCAGTGAGTTATTAGAAATCATCAAACTCCTGAAAATTGACAGCAACAATATCAACCAGATTGCAAAAGTTGCCAATTCATGTGGCACTGTAGATAGCAAAACAATTTCTGATATGAAGGAGAATCATGAGCGAGTTTTGAAAAAGGTAGAAAAGACTTTCAACAAATACTTAGACATTTATTGACTTCGTTTTCAGCCTGCTTTGCAGGCGTAGCTTGTCGATGAAAATCGGCAATCAGGGGGATTGGGGCATACTCCCCAACAAGCAAAATCGCATCAGGTGTACACCGATGCACTGCTTGCCAATTTGTGAAAGGCCAAAAATCATATTTAAGGAAGGGGATAGCTGTGAAGAATAAAGTGATATTAAAAGACAAAGATGAATGGAGTTCTCTTGCAAACTTTATCGGAAATATAATAGCAAAATACGCGGATGAAATTGATTTTGATTCATTACCGGATCCTGATGTCTATCTTCAAAAAAGGTATATATATGAATCTTATAAGGCGTATATGAAATTTCGTAATAAGAAAATGAAGTAGATCATTGAAGGACATCAGTGGGTGTGATAAAATAAATTCACCAATATGAATGTTATATAAGTGAATAATAAAGCGAGGTATCACTCATGATTATCAGTGAAAGAATTATAAAGGTTTTGAAAGAACGCAATATGACTCAGGCGGAGTTTGCAAAGCAGGTAGGTATTTCAACCAGTACCATAAGCGAATGGAAAAAGAGAAAGACTAATCCTACTGTAGAAAAGATAATGGACATCTGTAATGTTTTGCAAATTACTCCGGAGCAACTTCTTACCGGAAAAGGAATTGAGGATGAAGAGGAAATTGCAGCAGCAAGTCCTGAAAGTAAATTCACTCCAGGCGATGTTCAGATGATTGAAGATTATCATAATCTTAAGGAAGAACAGCAGAAGAGGCTTATGGCTTATATGGAAGCACTGAAGAAGATAGAGAGCCTTGAGGATATGTAGTTAAAATTATTCGATTAAAAATTTGGTCCAGTGGTTTGCGGTCGATTTTTGCGACCACAAAAATCACCTTGTTTGAATATAGAATACATGAAGTCACAATTTGTGACTTCAAAAAAAGGAAATGCAAAGGATTATAGTGTTTATGGAAAATACAACAGGATTACTCACAGTTGAGTCTATTAGAAACTGTGTATATACGATACGCGGACAACAGGTGATGCTTGACAGTGATTTGGCTCATATTTATGGATATGAGGTCAAAAGATTAAATGAGCAGGTTAAGCGAAATATAAACAGATTTCCAGAAGATTTTATGTTTCAATTGACAAGAGAGGAAGTTGATTTGGTGAAGTCGCAAAATGCGACTTCACGGAATGATTCATTTTTTGAAGGGCAGGATGGTGGTAGAAGAAAAATGCCTTATGCTTTTACAGAGCAAGGAATCTATATGTTAGCGACAGTTCTTAGAGGAGAATTGGCTGAGCAGCAGAGTATTTTTATAATGCGAGCTTTTAAGGAAATGCGTCACTATATCCGTCAGAATCAGCAGTTTGTAACTCAGTCCGAAATGAGCATGGTTACTGCTAAGGTTTCAGAATTATCTGTGCAAATGGCAGGAGCAATTGATTATCAGAAGAAAACGGATAAGGCAATTGAAGATATTCAGAAGAGTATTGATACCCTGAATGAAAATTTTGTTTCGGATAAGGATTTTAAGAATTTTATAATCTATAAAGGTCAGAAGTTTGAAGCTGATGCGGCTTACATAGATATCTATCAGCAGGCAGCAAAATCAATTTATGTTGTTGACGATTATATGAATACAAAATCATTGCAGTTATTATCACAGAAGAATCCAGGCGTGGAAGTAATCCTTTTTACGGAGAATGGGCATGGCAAGAGAGGATTTCTAACGACATCTGTGGTTAATGATTTTATAAACCAGTACCCACCGCTTCGGATTAAACCAAATCCGGATTGTCATGATAGACTTATTGTTCTCGATTATGGATTGCCAACAGAGCAGGCATTCCACTGTGGAGCATCAAGTAAGGATGCAGGACGAAAGCTCTGTGCTATTAACAAGGTAGAATCAGTACAAATGGTTCGCCCGGTTATTGATGCTTTGTTAAAACTTCCGGATAAAAATATCTAAAGGAGATGATATTATTGGGAAAAGAAAAACCAAAAGTATATCTATATACTCGTGTTTCCACATCTATGCAGATAGATGGTTATTCTTTGGAGGCACAGAAATCTAGAATGAAAGCTTTCTGCGAATTTAATGATTACGAAATCGTCGGTGAATATGAAGACGCGGGTAAGTCCGGTAAATCAATAGAAGGGCGTGTAGCTTTCAACAATATGATGGAAGACATCAAATCCGGGAAAGATGATATTTCTTTTGTTCTGGTATTTAAGCTTTCCAGATTTGGCAGAAATGCAGCTGATGTTCTTAATTCACTTCAGATTATGCAGGATTTTGGCGTGAATTTGATCTGTGTAGAGGATGGGATAGATTCATCCAAAGAGGCTGGAAGACTCATGATTTCTGTACTGTCAGCAGTTGCCGAGATTGAGCGTGAAAACATACGTGTACAGACTATGGAAGGTCGTATGCAAAAGGCTAGAGAAGGTAAGTGGAATGGCGGCTTTGCTCCTTATGGATATGCCTTGGTTGATGGAAAGCTTGAAATAAATGAAGAGGAAGCTGTAGCTATCAGAACCATCTTTGACCATTACGTAAATACAGATATGGGGTCAAACGGAATCGCAAAATATTTAGAAAATCATGGGATTCATAAGATTGCAAGGCAGAATGGTAAGAATCCTTTGTTTGATGCATCCTTAATACGAAGAATAATTCAGAATCCGGTATACTGCGGTAAAATTGCTTATGGCAGGAGAAGAACAGAAAAGGTTCATGGAACAAGAAATGATTATCGTCAGGTTTATAAGGATGATTATCTGCTTGTAGATGGGCTTCATGAGGCTTTAGTATCAGAAGAAGTATGGGAACAGGCACAAATCAAAGCCGTGGCACAGGCTAAAAAATATGAAAAAGTAAATTCTCCTAAAGGTGAGAAAATTCATCTTTTATCAGGTATATTAAGGTGTCCTGTCTGTGGTGCAGGCATGTATGGGAATAAAAGTATTAAGCATAGAAAAGATGGCACGAAGTACAGTGATTATTTCTACTATGGTTGCAAGCATCGCAACATGACCAGAGGTCACAAATGCGATTATAGGAAGCAAGTTTCGGAAACAAAGCTGGATGGAGCAGTAATTGAGGTACTAAGGAAACTTGTAAGCAATAAGAAGTTTGCCGGAATGATGCGTGAGAAAATCAATATGGAAGTTGATACCACAGCGCTTGATCAGGAAATATCTGCTCAAGAAAAGACACTTCGTCAGAGCTACTCGAATAAAGATGCTATTCTTTCAGATTTGGATAACATAGATTATGAAGATAAGCATTACAAGAGAAGAAAAGCAGATTTAGAGAATCGTCTCAGTAAAACCTATGATAAAATCGAAGAGACAGAAAACGCTTTAGTAGAGGCTAAAGCTAAGAAGAGGTCAATACTTGCTGAAAAGGTATGCGGAGATAATATCTATAAAGCGCTAATCTTTTTCGATAAAATGTATGAACCAATGAATGAAGCGGAACGCAGAGAGTTCCTGACACAATTCATTGAAAAAGTTGAGATTTACGAAGAAGAACAAGAGAACGGCTAATGGCTTAAGTCCATTGAATTCAAGCTTCCAATCATATCAAAAGATATGAAAATTAGTTTGGACAATGGTTCGCAAATCGAAAGTATTTGTGCACTTAAAAAGAAATATTAAGAGAGAATTAATCGTATAAATATCGAGGTGATTTTGAAGTGGTCGAATTCGACCACTTTTTTAATATAAAGAAATATTTAGTGATATTGAATATTTAGTATTTACATGATAACATATACGTAATTGCGAGCGCGTGAACGTACGGAAAGGCGGATGAAAATGACAATTACTGAACGAATATTTTTCCTAATAAAGAAGCGAGGATTGAGCCAAAATGCTTTTGGAAAAGCAGCAGGAATTGCGTCCAGTACAATCAGTGATTGGAAGACTAAAAGCCATACTCCATCCGCTGATAAGATTATGGAGATTTGTAGAGTACTTGATGTAACTCCAGAGCAGCTTCTTACAGGTAAAGATATAGATGAAGATTATATAGAGCCTACAGTAGATTATGTTGCCAGAAAGCAGGATGAGGAGTTACTTGTCGAAATACATAGTCTTAAAAAGGAACAGGTAAAACGGCTTAAGGCTTATGTGAAAGCTTTAAAGCAGTTGGAGGAGCTAGAGGATATTTAAAAGAATTAGGAAGGAATTTATATAATGAGTGAAAGTACAGATATTGTGGCCTGTTCGACGACTATAACAGAAGAGATTATAAATTCGGATATAAAAAACAAGATTTATTATATTCGAAATAAACAAGTTATGCTGGACAGTGATTTAGCAAAAGAATTTGAAGTGACCACAAAGGCTTTGAATCAAGCGGCAAAAAGAAATATAGAACGTTTTCCAGAAGAGTTTAGATTTCAATTGACAAAAGAAGAATATGATGTTTTGAGGTCACAAATTGTGACCTCAAAGGGAAAAGGTGGCAGAAGGTATATGCCATATGTATATACTGAATCTGGGATAGCAATGCTTACTGCAGTTGTACATAGTGACGTAGCTGTTGGTGCAAGTATAAAGATTATGAAGCAATCCGAACAAAAAATATTCTTTGACGGGCAAATTTTTGACGCTTTTAGTTTGCTTACAAATATAGTGCAAAAGGCTGAAAGGAAGATAGTTGTTATTGATGATACTGAGGGATATCATATAGGCGCATCGCTAAAAGATGCAGGGAAAAAATGTTTTGGATTAAATAAGATTGAGGATGTAGATATGATGGATGCATTGCTAAATCGTGCAATGAACAGCGTGATTTGGAAAGGAAAGCCAATATGAAGTTAAAAAATGTATTGATAGTGGTTGAAGATATTAATAAGGCAAAGCAATTCTACCATGACTTGTTTGGTTTGGAGGTAATCCTTGATAACGATGGGAATATAATTCTTACTGAGGGGCTTGTGTTGCAGGAAAAGAAGTATTGGAAGGAGTTTCTAGGTAAAGATATTATCCCAGAGAACAACTCTTGCGAGCTGTATTTTGAGGAATCAGATATAGAGTACTTTGTGGAGAAACTTGAAAGCTACTATCCTGAGGTTAAGTATGTAAACAGATTAATGACCCACAGTTGGGGACAGAAGGTGGTACGTTTCTATGACCCTGACGGGAATTTAATCGAAGTGGGGACACCAATGTAAGATTGCATTTGTGGCTCTTTTTTTACATAAACAAAACGTTGACAAAATCGACACGCGTGTCTAAAATAAAAACGGACACATATGTCGAAAAAGAAAAGGGGCTCATTATGGCAGGAAAAAGAGAAAAAACAAGGGAAATGATTATAGATTTTTCGTATGCACTTTTTGCGATGAAGGGTTTTAAACAGGTGACAATGAAAGATATTTGTGAGGTCACAGGTATGAGCCGTGGTGGTCTATACAGCCATTTTTCAGGCACGGATAAATTATTTGAGGCTGTCCTTGAAAGGACTATGGGAAACAGCGCAATGGATTTTCATACAGAGATTGAAAAGGGGGCTTCTGCTATTGAGATTCTAGATAGGGCGTTGAAGCTTATGGAAGATGAAATGAAACATCCTGAAGATTCATTAAGTGTTGCCATTTATGAGTATGCTGAAATGGTAGATTCAGATTTAATAGAGAAGCTTAATCAAAATGCTGAAAAGAAATGGAAAAATCTTATCACATACGGGATGAAGCGTGGAGAATTTTGCAATATAAATGTCGATGAGATAGTGAATGTAATCCTATATTCTTATCAGGGTGCCAGATTGTGGAGCAGTATCATACCTATGAAGCCAAAGGCGTTCCATTCCATAGCAAATCATATAAAAAGACAGCTGAAAGGAGAAGATTATGATAACACTTAGAATACCTATTAAAGAATTTGAATTAGATGCTATAGATTTTAAGCAAGAATTTATCGATAATGGTGAACCAATAATCAATGGCAGTGAATTACTCGACCAAATGGATTCATATGATGAATGGTTAAAGTCTGTTAGTGATAATACTTCTGCCAAATGGGTGAATCCTTCTTGGGTTGTTACAGATACATATTTTGCATTCGATGAAAATGATAGGATGGTTGGCATAATTGATCTTCGCCATGAATTAAATGAATATCTTAAGGATTTTGGAAATTGCGGATACAGTGTAAGACCTTCAGAGAGAAGAAAAGGCTATGCTACCGAAATGTTGAAACTCATTTTAAATCGTGCTCGTGAGCTTGGGATGGATAAACTTCAGCTCTCTGTAGAGCGCTCAAATGAGGCATCAGTAAAAACCATCACAAATAATGGTGGGAAATATGAAAGAAGCTTTACATTTGACGGGGCAGAGGCGGATGTATATTGCATATATAGAGAGTAAATAGGAGAGGGATAATATGCATTTTGTAGATGCAAAAGGAATACTAACTGGAAATAATGGTATGTGTGGGATGAATATATACCGTGGTTGCACCCATGGTTGTATTTATTGTGATAGCAGGAGTTTGTGTTATCATTTTACCCATCCATTTGAGGATATAGAGGTCAAGCAAAATGCACCGGAATTGTTGGAAAAGGCGCTAAAGTCTAAGCGGAAAAAATGTATGATTGGGACAGGAGCTATGTCTGATCCATATATGCATTGTGAGGAGAAATTGCATCTCACTAGACGGTGTCTAGAGATTATCAGGCAGTACGGATTTGGCGCTGCAGTGCAGACCAAGTCAGACCGTATCCTCCAAGATATAGATTTGCTTGATGAGATTAACCAATCTGCAAAGTGTGTAGTGCAGATGACACTAACGACTTATGATGATAACCTGTGCAAAATCATAGAGCCAAATGTTTGTAATACCAAAAGACGCATTGAGGTTTTGGAGGAAATGCAAAGACGTGACATACCTACCGTTGTATGGCTCACACCTATTTTACCTTTTATCAATGACACCAAGGAAAATATTACAGCGATTTTAAATGAATGCGTGCGAGTGGGTGTTAAGGGAATCATAGTTTTTGGAATGGGGCTCACCCTCAGGGAAGGCGACCGAGAATATTTTTATGCAGCGTTAGATAAGCACTTTCCTAATCTCAAGGAGCGCTACATTAGCACTTTCGGAAATGCATATGAATTACCAAGTCCTAACAATGAAGAACTTATGTCAATCTTATATAAGGTATGTCGGGCGAATAATATTATATCTACCCCGGAAGAGTGCTTTAAATACATCACCGAGCTACCTGATAAGTATCAGCAGATGAGTTTATTTGATTTAGATAATATTTAGCTCTTTCCACTTGCGAATCACACCGGCATATTTTGAGCCTTTTCTTAATACAAAAGGCTTTATTCCAAAATTGAAAACAAAGAAATGTAAGAGTTGCTGTAGTAGCGGCTCTTTATTTTTATTAATTGAATCGTGCAGTTTTATCGATGCATTTTTGCAAATCTTTTTATGTTTTATTGATAATACTGGACGTATTTCAAAGAGCGCATTTATAGCTATTTTTGATGAAAGATATCCTCCGGAAAAGAGCACAAGCTTATTTAATATTTTGCTTGCATCATTTTTACCGTAATTTTCTCCGGTGACGACTGTGATGCATTGTTTATTTTTAAGCAAATGTTCTATTACAAAATGACCGCGGTCAATTAAGGTTTTCATATATCCAGAAACGTTGCTTGCATATGTGGGTGTACCTAGCACAAGACCGTCTGAGTTAGCAATTATATTGGACAATTTATCGCCATAATCATCTATAATACATTTGCCTAATACAAAGCAGGAGCAACAGCCTCTACATTGTTGGATTGATAGTTCGCTTAGATTAAAATATTCAACTGAAACATCTTTATTAATCAAATTTCTTTCTATTTCATGTAGTATGGTTGATGTGAAGCCATTAATTCTTGGACTACCGTTTATAATTACAATTTTCATATAAAACAATCCCTTCCCTGTTAAAAGTGACACAACTGTGTATCTATCAAGCATGGTAGTGATATAATAAGTGTCGGTCAATATAATATGAAAAAGTGACACTATTTCATCAAAAGGTGACACTTGAAAGGTTTAAAAAATATGCTTAAATCCAATAATCCCTCAGCAATTAGATCCCAGAAGCAAATAACAGAAGCACTATTATCCTTGATGGAAAAATACCAATATAGTCAGATAAGCGTTAAACAAATTATTCTAGAAACTGATTTAGTCAGGAAAACTTTTTATAGAAATTTTTCATCGAAGGATGATGTTTTGAATTCCTATATAGATGAAATTATATTCGCATATACGGATGCCCTGTTGGATGAGACAGAGCCGCTAGATATAATATTTGATTTCTTTGAAAAGAATAGGAATCTTGTGATTTTGTTGCATAAAAACGATTTGATGCATTTATTACTTTATAGGTTAAACAAGGTGATTCCTAAGGTAAGTAAAACTGCTGATGCTAACAGAAATCTTTTTAAGAAAATGTTTGGTGACTTAAATGACAAGTACCTTATTGCTTTTAATGTTGGGGCTTTGTGGAATGTGTTGTACGCATGGGTTGAAGGAGGGATGAAGGAGCCTTTAGAAGATATAAAGGATACCTTAAGACAATATATAAATAATAAAAATATTATTCAATTATAGTAAAAAAATTTTGTGAGTATGACTTTTAGTGTATTTCTAAAAGTCATACTTATTTTTTTAGAAATATCCAATAAATAGTCGAAACAATGAATGTAAAAGTATCAAATTCCTGCGAATTATAAAAGGTCATACTTTTAATTACAAATATTAGTAAGAAAAAAGTATGACTTTCATATATAGCTCAAAGTCATACTCCAAAATACAAAAGATACAATCCTTTTATAAAAAATATAAACGTGTCTCAGATTTAATAAAAATTTTTATGAGTATGACTTTTAGTGAATTTCTAAAGGTCATACTTTTTTTATAAAAAAATGTTGACAAGTAGAAAATCATGGTATATATTTACTTCGTCAAGCATACTACGACGGCCGTACTAAATGTAACGTAGTATGTGAAACGTAGTAATTTATCGCAAAACAGAAATGAGGGAAGAAATGAAAAAGTTTTTTAACGTGCTGAAAAAATTATTGTTAGCTATTTTAATCGTTTTGATAGTAGTAGTGGGAGTAGCTTTTATATATAACAGAGTACAAATGCGTAAGGAAGAAGTTTATTGGCAGAATCCTCCAGGACAGATGGTGGAAGTAGACGGCAACAAAATGCACATATATAGCGAAGGAAAGGGGGAACATACAATTGTTTTTATGTCAGCTTGGGGAGATCCTAGCCCTTATAATCAATTTTTACCACTATGTAAAGCCCTTAATAAAGATTTTCGTGTGGTTATAGTCGAAAGATTTGGATATGGTTTTAGTGACATAGTAGATGGTGAAAGAGATTTTAAGACAATTCTTGAAAATGATAGAGCGGCATTAAAGGCGGCTGGAATCGAGGGACCATTTATTCTTTGTCCACATTCCATATCAGGTCTAGAGGCAACACTATGGGCACAGAATTATGCCGATGAAGTAGAAGGAATTGTAGGACTTGATATGTCAATCAAAGAAAATAAAGACATGAAGGATGGTGAAACCCTTCAGAATATTTTGCTTGGCGCAGCCAAGGTATTTAATAAATCAGGCATGTTAAGAGTAATTGAGAACATTGGAGATTCAACCTTAACTGAAGAAGATAAAATGGAACAAGTAATTACTTATAAAATATTAGGAAATAAAAATGTTGTTAGCGAAAATAGACAAATGGACGCTGCCTGTGAGTTAATAGAAAGCAAACCCCTTCCATCAGTTCCAACTGTCCAATATGTTGCTAAGAAAACGGCACAGGACTACCCATTATGGAAAAGCGGTCATCAGGCGTTAGCAGAGGCATCGATTGACGGACAGTATATTGAGATGGATGCCGGCCATTATCTATACAAAGAGCAGCCAGGAGTTATTATAGATGGCATCCGTGAATTTGCCGAAAAACTATAGACTTTTACAGGTCTACAAGATTAAAGAAAATTCCAAAATAAATCCCTATACAAACAAATCATCATTGAAAAGTCAGGTCTAATATGGCCTGACTTTTTGCGTACTATTTATAGGAAAATGGGAGCTTCAATTAAATGCGTTAAAAAATATAATGATTTTGACAAAAATTATCGCCAAACGTATTGTACAGGAATTAAAATAGTGGTATATTAATTGCACTAGCAGTACGATAAACGAAAGGAAAGTTTAGTTTGCAGGCGAGAAGATATTTTTGTAGCATGATTCTCAGCGGTGACGTGGTACCACATAGTTTGGTGTTATCTATTTTGAAGGATATACCATTTATTAATTTATATTATTTCCGGAGGCCCAACAGAGATAACTGTATGGTCAAACTTCTATCTATATGAGGAGGAATTCCTTGAGTATGTAGCAAAAACGAAGGAGATGATGAATGATGAAAGACAAAATTTCAGTAAAGACAGTAGTGTGTTTGATTTTGTTCCTTGGAGGCTTAATCTATGGGGCAACTACACTACAACTAATTGGCCACAGGCCACCAATTATTTTCATTACTCTTGGAGTTGCAATTCTTGCTTTAGGTTTGATGTTCTTTTACAGCATCAAGGGTAAGCGACCAGAGAATTTCAAAAAAGTGGTAATGATAGCTGTGGTATTATTAGCGGCTTACGGTATCACAGAAATGGTTTGCAACCAGAAGTATCAAGAACAGGTTGCAGCTATGCAGGACTGGGATGTAGACTTAAACACTGTTGAGGATGGCACTTACATTGGCACAAGCGATGTAGGCTACATTAAGGCAGAAGTCAAAGTTAAGATTAAAGATCACATCATTAAGGACATCAAATTGGTAAAGCATATTAATGAGCGTGGCACACCAGCTGAAAAGATCGTTGATGTAATTGTGCAGCAGCAGAAGGTAGATGTAGATGCTGTCAGCTCGGCAACCAATTCAAGCAAGGTAATTAAGACAGCTGTTAAAAATGCTTTATTGCAGGGCGTTAGATAAACCATTATAGTATTAAGTAGTGACTTTTTAAGGAGAATAAGGAGCATTAAACAATGACTAAAGCGGAGAAGATGGAGTTATTCCACAGAGATAATATTGCAAATGCGGCCGAGAAACTATTTTCTATAAATGGTATTGAAAAAACATCTATGGATCAAATCGCCAAAGAAGCAGACTATAGTAAATCTACTATATATGTTTACTTCAAAAACAAAGAGGAAATAGTACTTTATTTAGTATTGAAGGGGATGAACGAAATTAACACTAGTATTGAGGAGGTCGTGGATGACAAGACTGCAGGTACCAGTGACGTGCAAAAGTATTATCAAATCTGTCACATTCTTGCAGAATTATATGAAAAGTCTCCCTTCGTGTTTTCCAGGATGCTAGAGAGCATTGAGATGAAGCAGGAAGAGAGGCTTATGGTTCCGTTGCTGGACGATATCTACCAAGTAGGTGAGTCCATCATCGACAAGATAGCGGAGTTTCTTGAGGCAGGCAAAAACAAATCCAAATTCGATATCACTGACGACGCTAAGAAGGTCAGCTTTATATATTGGATGATGTTAGCCGGCGTTATCATGCTAGGCAACAAGAAGTCCCAATACATTGAATGTCAATTTGATGAATCCAAAGACGAATTTTTAGAACAGGTCTTTGGAATGATGTTAGAAATCATAAACAAATAACAATTAAGGCAGCCTACATTC
>Ga0129307_1001637_pt1 | contig 22428 bp, 19 predicted proteins | sample P1105metagenome_FD_94437 | JGI IMG/M metagenome (GOLD analysis project Ga0129307, IMG submission 94437) | Capybara group fecal microbial communities from Wisconsin, USA - P1105 metagenome | ecosystem: Host-associated > Mammals > Digestive system > Large intestine > Fecal | place: USA: Wisconsin... | reverse complement strand
GCTTCACCGCCTCATTGCAGGAGTGGATGATCCCAAGGTGATGGTTGATCATATCAACAGGAATCGAAAAGACTGCCGGAGATCAAATCTGCGAGTTATTTCCACATTCGGTAATTCCTGCAACCATAGCCATTTCATCACAAATAAGACCGGATATACTGGGGTTTACTACTCCAAACACTCGGGCAGATATGAAGTGAAGGTAGGATATGATCATAAACGGATCAAGCTTGGCTCATCGCCGAATGATCTGATTACATTGGCGCAGATGTACAACATCGGCGCTCAGTTCTTTTTCGGGGAGTATGTCGGCGAACTGAACGATGTACCGCCGCCCTCGGAAGACTTGGTCAGGCAGGTAATAAAAAAATGCCAGAAATACAAGGAAGCACCGGCAAAAACTGCTGGTGTTTCCGTTGCATAGGAGGAAATCATGGATACTAATCTCAATATGAAGCGGATGCCGATTGATCAGTTGAAGCCCGCGAAATATAACCCTCGGAAAGACCTGCAGCCGGGCGATCCCGCGTATGAGAAAATCAAACGCAGCCTGCACGACTTTGGGTATGTTGATCCCATTGTCTGGAATGAGGTGACGGGCAACATCGTCGGCGGTCATCAGCGCTACAAGGTGCTCAAGGCCGAAGGCGCGACTGAAGTGGACTGCGTTGTGGTTCATATCGAGAATCCGGCAGATGAGAAGGCGCTGAACATTGCACTGAACAAGGCGACCGGTGACTGGGAACCTGTGGCTTTGGCTGACCTTCTGAAAGACCTGCAGGCATCCGGATATGATCTTGGCGCGACTGGCTTTGACGCTGCCGAAGTGGATGACCTTTTCAGCAAAGTGCATGATAAGGAAACCCATGAGGATGACTGCGATATCGATCCGGAGGCCGTGACGCCTTATGTACAAGTCGGCGATGTCTGGACACTGGGTAAGCACCGGATGATGTGTGGAGACAGCACCGATCCCGCTACCGTGGATCTGCTCATGGAAGGTGTAAAGGCAAACCTCTGTGTGACGGATCCACCCTATAACGTGGCGTATGAATCCGCAGACGGGAAAAAGATCCAGAACGACAGCATGGCAGATGAACAGTTCTTCAATTTCCTGCTGGCTGCTTTCAAGAATATCGCTGCCCATATGGCAGAAGGCGGCAGCGCTTATGTATTCCACGCTGATACCGAGGGACTGAACTTTCGCCGGGCTTTTAAAGAGTCCGGTTTTCATATTTCCGGTGTATGTATCTGGGTGAAAAATAGCCTGGTGCTGGGCCGCAGTCCATACCAGTGGCAGCATGAACCTGTTCTCTTCGGTTGGCTTCCCAATGGAAAGCATAAGTGGTTCGCTGACCGGAAGCAGTCCACGATCTGGAATTTCGATAAGCCAAAGAAAAATGCGGCCCATCCAACAATGAAGCCGATCCCGCTGCTCTGTTATCCGATCAAAAACAGCAGTGCCCCGAACGCTGTGGTGATGGATTTGTTTGGCGGCAGCGGCTCCACGCTGATCGCCTGCGAACAGACAGACCGCATCTGCCGGACAATGGAACTGGATCCGAAATATGCCACTGTTATAGTAGAACGCTTTCATCTGGATTATCCGGATCAGGAGATCACTGTGCTGCGGGATGAAAAGACCTATTCCTATGGAGAAATTACGCAGGCTGCCGCAGAAACCTGATGCTACAGCGTTGGAACAGTATCACAGAAACACACTATCAGAGAGAGGAGGTGAGCTCAGATGGCTACCAGAGGAAGAAAACCGCTGCCCACAGCGATAAAGATCCTGGAGGGTGACCGGGGGAAGGGACGCAGACCCATCAATAAGGATGAGCCGACCCCTTCTCAGGAGAATGTGAAATGCCCGGCGTGGCTGATGCCGGAAGCGAAGAAGGAATGGAGGCGTCTGGCTCCTGCCTTGATAGCCATGGGAATTTTGACGGATCATGATCTGGAGGCTTTCGCCGGTTATTGTCAGGCGTATGCCAGATGGCGGGAAGCGGAGGAGTTCCTTTCCCAGCACGGGACCATCTTCAAGACGCCCTCCGGTTATGTACAGCAGGTTCCGCAGGTTTCCATTGCGATGCAGAATCTGAAGATTATGCAGTCCTTCTGTGCGGAGTTTGGCCTGACCCCGGCCAGCCGTGCCCGGCTCTACGCTAATACTGGCGACAAGGGCGATACGGATGATCCGATGGAAAACGTCCTGAAGGGAGGCTGGCAGGATGCAAAGTGAAGAAAAGGCCCGTAGGGTCATACAATTCATTGAGTGTCTCAAGCATACCAAGGGCGAATTCCACGGTCAGCCCTTCAAACTGCTGCCCTGGCAGGAAAGGATCATCCGGGATGTGTTCGGAACAGTCCGAGAAGAAGATCCAACGATCCGGCAGTATACTACGGCGTACATCGAGATACCAAAGAAGCAGGGCAAGAGTGAACTGGGCGCTGCCATTGCCCTGAACATGCTCTGCAATGACGATGAATGGCGGGCAGAGGTTTATTCCTGCGCGTCAGACCGTCAGCAGGCGGCGATTGTTTTTGATGTTGCTGTGGATATGGTGAAGCAGTCCCCGGCGTTGAGTAAGCGGATCAAGATCATTCCGTCTACGAAAAGAATGGTATACCAGCCAACCGGCAGCATCTACCAGGTGCTTTCTTCAGAAGTGGCGACGAAGCATGGCCTGAATGTCAGCGCCTGTATCTTCGATGAGCTGCATACACAGCCGAATCGAGCTCTGTATGATGTTATGACACAAGGCAGCGGTGATGCCCGGAAGCAGCCGCTGTGGTTTTTCCTGACAACCGCCGGAACAGATCGAAACAGCATTTGCTGGGAAGTTCACCAGAAGGCCATCGATATTCTTGAGGGCCGGAAAGATGATCCACGGTTCTACCCAGTGGTTTTCGGTCTGCCAGATGACGCGGACTGGACAGATGAACAGAACTGGTACAAAGCCAATCCGTCTCTGGATCAGACGATTACCATCGACAAAGTCAGGGACGCTTTCCGTAAAGCGCAGGAAACGCCCGCGGATGAAAACATGTTTCGGCAGCTGCGCCTGAATCAATGGGTGAAGCAATCCGTCCGCTGGATGCCCATGGATAAATGGGACGAAAACGGAGGAGAAGTCGACGAGTATGAACTGGAAGGCCGTCCATGTTATGCCGGATTGGATCTATCCAGTACCAGCGACCTGACAGCTTTGGTTCTGGTATTCCCGCCTCGGGATGAGGATGAAAAATACATCATAGTTCCGCACTTCTGGCTCCCTGAGGAGACGCTGCAGCTGCGTGTCCGACGGGATCATGTGATGTATGACAAATGGGAACGACAGGGCTTTATCCATACAACGGAAGGCAATGTGGTGCATTACGGATACATTGAACAATTCATCCTGCGGCTGGGAGAACGGTTCAATATTCGGGAGATCGCTTACGACCGTTGGAATGCAAGCATGATGGTTCAGACGCTTGAGGACGATGGCTTTACGATGGTTCCCTTTGGTCAGGGATTCCGGGATATGAGTCCGCCTACGAAAGAACTGATGCGTCTGGTACTGGAACGAAAGCTGAACCACGGTGGGCATCCTGTTCTCCGATGGAATATGGACAACGCCTTCGTACGGACTGACCCTGCTGGAAACCTGAAGATTGACAAGGAGAAATCTACAGAAAAGGTTGACGGTGCTGTGGCTCTGGTCATGGCGCTGGATCGGGCGCTGAAGAACGTCAATACCACCTCGGTCTATGATGATCGAGGATTTTTGTTTGTCGACTGAGGAGGAAATGGAAATGCCCCAAAGGCCAAGAAGACCCTGCCGCTATCCGGGATGTCCCGGATTCTGCGAACAGGGTCAGGTGTTCTGTAAAGATCACCAGATGTACAGTGATGATCGTCTGCGCGGTGGTGCTACAGCCCGTGGGTATGACGCCCGTTGGCGAGAGGCCAGGGCGCTATTCCTGAAGCAGCATCCACTCTGTGCTTTCTGTCAGGCAGAAGGAAAGATTGTTCCGGCAACGGTTGTCGATCACATCATTCCGCACCGGGGAGATCAGCAACTGTTTTGGGATCAGACAAACTGGGAATCTCTTTGCAAGGAATGCCATGACAAGAAAACAGGAAGCGGGCTGTGACCAGAGGTACAAAAAAGAGGATGATCACACGTTTACCCGTACACCCTGTCAAGGTGCCAGGAGATCATCCTCTTGATAGAACCTATTTCCAAAGGGTTTCGACATCATATCTTGAGATGTTTTCGTCGATAGTGACCAGCTTCAGGTTTTCTGCCTGTGCCTGACTGATTAAAAGTCGATCAAAAGGATCCCGATGATGCCAAGGCAGAGTGAGGAGCTTTTCCAGATGCCCGCTTTTGATGGGAAGGATGGAGAAATCCAGAAGTTCGCAGTCTTTCATCATCTGTGAAATCGGTGCTGGAAGATCAAGCTTTCCAAGACTGCTCTTGATTGTTATTTCCCAGAAGGAAGCAATGCTCACATAAACACTTTCAGCTGTTTCAATTTCAGCATTCACCTTTTCTGGCAGTCTGGTGGGATCATTTACAAACCAAAGGAATGTGTGTGTATCAAGCAATAGCATCACATATACTCCTGAAAGTCGCTGAGCGGGGCGTCAAAGTCATCTGCGATACGAATTTGCCCATGATAAATTCCGCCAGTGCGTTTTTTTCTCTTTCCCTGCTTTGTTTCCGTTGCATTTCTGGTGATTTCAATCTTAAGGAACCGCATGTAGCGTACGACTTCCATTAACGCTTCATCGGTCATTCCTTCGGCTTCTTGAACGATGAGATCCAATGCCATGCGATCACCTCCTATTCGCCATTTAAGTATCCCCCAGAAAGTCTTAAATGTCAACAAAAATCTGAGGAGTGAGACTGAATGAAAAATCCCTTCACCGCCCTGTTCCGTGCGCGTGACAAGCCCCAGGACAGCGTCAGCGCCGCTCCGACCTTCTACTTCGGCACCAGCGGTTCCGGGAAGCCGGTCAACGCGAGTACAGCGATCCAGCTTTCCACGGTTTACGCCTGCGTCCGGGTCATCTCGGAAACAGTCGCCAGCCTGCCGCTGGGTGTGTACGAAGCCAAGGAAGACGGAAACCGGAAGGCAACAGAGCATCCGTTGTACCTTCTGCTCCATGATGAGCCGAACAGCGAAATGACATCGTTTATCCTGCGGGAAGTCATGCTGGCGCACCTGCTGCTCTGGGGAAACAGCTACTGCCAGATCATCCGTTCCGGACGAAACCAGGTCACAGGCCTGTACCCGCTCCTGCCGGATAAGATGACGGTAGACAGGGATAAGAAAGGCATCCTGACTTATATCTACATGACCAGCACAGGTGAACAGGTGGTGCTGTCCCCGGAGGATGTCCTGCACATCCCCGGCCTCGGCTTTGACGGGATTATGGGGTACAGTCCCATCGCGCTGGAGAAAAACGCCATCGGCCTCGGCATTGCGTCTGAGGAATACGGCAGTAAGTTCTTCTCCAACGGCGCACGGCCTTCCGGTATTCTGACGCACCCGAATACTGTGAAGAATCCGAAGGCCCTCCGGGAAAGCTGGAACAGTGCCTACGGCGGATCTTCGAACAGTAACCGTGTGGCCATACTGGAAGAAGGCATGAAGTTTGAGCCAATTGCCATCCCGAACAATGAAGCGCAGTTTCTGGAAACCCGCAAGTTTCAGGTGGATGAGATTTGCCGGATCTTCCGGGTGCCGCCTCATCTCGTGGGCAATTTGGAGCACGCGACCTTCTCCAATATCGAACACCAAAGCATCGACTTCGCCGTCCATACAATCCGGCCCTGGCTTGTCAGAATCGAACAGGCTATGAACCGCGCTCTTTTCTCCGCTGAGGAGAAGGGGCGCTTTTATGTGCAGTTCAATATCGACGGCCTGATGCGCGGTGACTACAAATCCCGCATGGAAGGCTATGCGATTGCTAGGCAGAACGGCTGGATGTCCGCCAACGATATCCGGGCGCTGGAGAACCAGAACCCCATCCCCAAGGAAGAAGGCGGCGACGCCTATCTGGTCAACGGCAACATGATCCCCATCACGACTGCAATGCAGCAGCCTGCCGGGAATGCCAAAGAAACGAATCCTACTCAATCCAATCCTGAAAGAAGGAGGAATCCCTGATGCGACACTTTTGGAACTGGGTCCGCAACGAAGATGAGTCTCGCGCCTTGTATCTGGATGGTGTGATCGCGGAAGAATCCTGGTTCTCCGATGATATCACGCCCGCCATGTTCAAGGAGGAGCTCTTCGCCGGAAACGGCCCCATCACCATTCACCTGAACTCCCCGGGCGGCGATTGCATCGCGGCCAGCCAAATTTACACCATGCTCATGGACTACAAGGGCGACGTGACCATCCAGATTGACGGCATGGCGGCTTCTGCGGCTTCCGTCATCGCGATGGCCGGTACGCATGTGGTCATGAGTCCTACCAGCCTGATGATGATCCACAATCCCTTCACGATGGCCATGGGCGATACGGAAGAGATGCGGAAGGCCATCCAACTGCTGGATGAGGTGAAGGAAAGCATCGTGAATGCTTACCAGATCAAGACCGGGCTGAGCCGTGAAAAGATCTCCCAGCTCATGGACAGCGAAACGTGGATGAACGCCCTGAAAGCCAAAGAGCTCGGCTTCTGCGATGAAGTCCTGTACACCGGCGCGGAAGACCTGCCTGAGAACATGGCGGGTTATACCTTCGAGCGGAAATCCGCTGCGGCTTGTCTCATGAACCGAGTGATCGCAGCTATGCCCAAACCGGTGAATGTGGTGAAGGATGAATCCGAGCAACCCCATGATCCGGAAACCACTCCGGAGGAACCCAAGGAACCCGAAACCGTTACCCCTGACAACCGAGTGAAAGCGGCAGACCTGGAGAAAAGGCTGTCGCTCTTGAAATGATGAAGGAGGATTTCATTATGAATCAGATTCTTGCTCTGCGCGAAAAACGCGCCAAACTGTGGAACGACACCAAAGCGTTCCTGGATGCCCATCGTGCCGAAGATGGCACCGTATCCGCCGAGGACAACGCGACCTACGAGAAGATGGAAGCTGACGTGGTCGCTCTCGGCAAGGAAATCGACCGGCTCGAACGTCAGGCCGCGATCGATCGTGAGATGGATCAGCCGACTGCCGCGCCGCTGGTTTCCCGTCCCGTTACTCCATCCGCCCAGAAGCAGGGCCGTGCTTCCGATGAGTACAAGTCCGCTTTCTGGAACATGATCCGGAATCGGACTGCCAGCCCCAGCGTGCTGAATTCCCTGAATGTTGGCACGGATTCTGAGGGCGGCTATCTCGTGCCGGATGAGTACGAGCGCACTCTGGTGCAGGGCCTCGAGGAAGAGAACGTTCTCCGTACCCTGTGCACCGTCATCCAGACCAGCTCCGGCGACCGGAAGATCCCGCTGGTGGCTTCCCACGGTACCGCCTCCTGGGTGGATGAAGAGGGCACGATTCCCGAGAGCGACGACACCTTCGGCCAGATCTCTATCGGCGCTCACAAGGTGGCCACTATGATCAAGGTCTCCGACGAACTGCTGCAGGACAGTGTTTTCAATGTTGAAAGCTACATCGCCGCTGAGTTTGCCCGCCGGATCGGTGCCGCTGAAGAGGAAGCCTTCATCACCGGCAATGGCACCGGCAAGCCCACCGGCCTGCTGCATGCCACCAACGGTGCGGGCACTGGCGTGACCACTGCCGGAACCACCATCGCTGCAGACGAACTCTTCGATCTGGTGCATTCCATCAAGAGCGTCTACCGCAAGAAGGCGGTCTTCCTGCTGAACGACACCACCCTGAAGGCCATCCGGAAGCTGAAGGACGGTCAGGGCCAGTACCTCTGGCAGCCGGGCATCAAGGAAGGTCAGCCGGACACCCTGCTGAACTACCGCCTGGTGACTTCTCCCTTCATGCCGGAGATCTCCGCCGGTAACAAGGTGATCCTGTTCGGTGACTTCAAGTCCTACTGGATCGCTGACCGTCAGGGCCGTTCCTTCCAGCGCCTGAATGAGCTGTACGCCGTCACCGGTCAGGTCGGTTTCCGCGCTACCCAGCGTGTGGATGGCCGTCTGGTGCTGGCCGAGGCCATGAAGTGCCTGGCTGTGAAGACCTGATAACCCAACGACCACGGGAGCCGTACTGCCATGTGCGGCTCCCTTTCCTGAGGAGGAATGACGTATGGCAAACACCTACAACACCAAGAACTACTTTGCCCATGGCGGCAATGAACTGGTGATCGGCGGCAAGCTGACCTTTCTGGATGGCGCTGAAGTCGAGAATTTCCCCAGCGGAAATACCAACTCTGCTGAAGCGCCTTATGTGGCTGACAGTGAGGCGACCACCGTAGCGGCGCTGAAGTCTGACTTCAACGATCTACTGGCCGCGCTGCGCACTGCCGGAATCCTGTCCGCGACCGCGCCGGAAACGACCGAACCTGAAACTCCGACTCCCGAAACCCCTGCTGAGGGTGAGGGCGGTGGTACCTGATGATCGTCACCGTTGATGAAGTCAAAACCCACCTGCGAATTGAGCATGATGAGGAGAATGACTACATCGAAAGACTGATCAAACAGGCTCAGGCTGAAGCGGAGGATTACTGCCGGGTCTCCTTTGAGGAACCGGATGAGGAAGGCAACGTCCCCGATGCCCCTGAGCCTGTGCGGCTGGCCGTGATTCTCATGACCAGCTTTTACTATGAGAACCGGGATATCCCTGATATGACCACTTACAAAGCGACACGGATGGCGTTTGACAATCTGCTGTACAGGTACCGTGATCCCGAGAAAATGTTCTGACGGAGGTGATGCTGTTTGCGTGGTTATAAGAACTTCGAAAGTGACCCGCATCCAGGGGATCTCCGACACAAGATTGAAATCGGGTACACCGAGAACCAGATTAACGAAAACGGCTATCCTGAACCGACGGATGTTGTGGTCTGCCGGGTCTGGGCCGCTGTGACGGATGCAGGAAACCAGCACTATCGCAGCGCCGACGTCATGAACACTGAGGCCGTCATCAACTTCACCATCCGGTACCGGGAAGACATCAAGCCCGGAATGTGGGTGCGCTTTCAGGGAGAAAAATGGAACATCTCCACTCTGGGCGAGTATAGCTTCAAACGCACCTATCTGGGCCTGAAGGCTTCCATTGCCAAGGGGGTGAGCGGATGAGGCAGGTACAGCAGGCGCTGGCCAATATCGGCATTCCGGTGTACGCAGGCGTCTGGCGAGCCACATCACCGAATCAGAATCCGCCGGTGCAGTACTGCGTTTATTCCACCACCACTACGGAAGCATCCCATCAGGATGATCACGTTTCGTCCATCAGAACCTATGTGTATCTGAACCTGTGGAGTGATATCGATCCGACCGATATGGCGGATACGATCCGGGCGGCTATGTACGCCTATGGTTTCTTCATGGTGGAAGAATCCGACAAGGGCTATAACCAGCCAGCCTACGACACGGCCACCCGTCAGTACACGGTTCAGTGGACATGGTGCTGGAGGGAGGATGTGGACTATGGCAATTGAACTGCGCGGCTTTGATGATCTGAAGGATGATCTGGTAAACATGGCTTACGCTCTGGATCAGGGTCCTGGTGTGAACCGTGCCCTGAAAGCCGGTGCTGTTCCTATTGAACAGCAGATGCTGCATAACGCCAGCACTGACCCGAAGATCATCACGGATGCCCTTCACTCTTCCATTCACACCGGCAAGGTCAAAAAACGGCGCGGCAGCGGAAAGCAGATCACCATCGGTGTCCACCACTCGGAGAACGGCGCATATTACGCCAATCCTGTGGAGTTTGGACACGGCGGCCCTGCTCCGGCTCCCGCGCATCCCTTTGTCCGGCCTGCCTTTGATACACGGGCCGATGAGGCCTACAACGAAATGAAGCGCGTCCTGCGAGACGAGCTGAAGAACAAATGAACATGGAGGTAAACGACTATGGCTAATACTCCTGCCGCTTCTCCGACCGTTTCTTCCACGGTCGGCCTGAAGAACATGGTGATCGCCCCTCTGACGGTCGACACCGAGGAAACCATGACCTATGGAGATCTCCAGCTGGTGGCTGGTGCGATCGAAGCGACGATCACCCCGGAGAACTCCGATCCGGATATTCAGTATGCGGATGACATCGAATTCGACGTCCTGTATCCTGATCCGGAGCTGACTTTCACCACCCGGATGGCGGATATCCCTCTTGCCATTCAGGAAAAGATCTTCGGCAACGAGATCGACGACAATGGCGTCCTGATCCGTTCGGCTTCCGACAAGCCTCCGTATTTTGCGGTCGGCTTCAAGAGCGAGAAGTCCAACGGCAAGTTCCGCTATGTGTGGCTGTACAAGGTGCGTGCGAAACCCCTGACCGAGAATTACGCCACCAAGGAAGGCACCACGATCACCCGTCAGACCGGTGATGTGGAATGGACTGCCATCAAGCGCACCCATGACGGACGTTATCAGGCGGTCGCCGATGAGGGTGAGAACGGCTTCACGGCTGCGGCTGGCGAAACCTTCCTTGCCAGCGTGTACGCGCCCACCTTCACGCCGCCCAGCCCGTAATCATTACCCCGCTGCCGTAGGAAGCCCCTGCGGCAGCTATCTTTTTATGGAGGGAACACAATATGATCACCTGCACACTCGGTGAAAAGAAATATACCGTCGACTTTGTTTCCGGCAGAGCGCTTCGTGAAATGGAACCTGCTGCAAAGGTGTATGGCAGGCTTGTGCGTCTGTCTCAGGATGCCGTGGAAGGCAAAGACGTATCCGCTGAACAGATGACCGTAACTGATGCGCTGGACACGATGGTGAAGTGGTTCTGCATCCTGTTTGGCAACCAGTTCACCCCGGATGAAGTCTATGACAAGTATCCCGCCGACCGGCTGATGCACGACATTGCGCTGGCCCTGATGGCAGTGCAAACCCAGACTACAGAGGTATTGGACACTTTCCCTACGATTCCGGTGACGCAGGAAGCGGATCAGATCCTGAAGGAGATCGGTCAGGAGCCCTGACGCTGCCGGAATATGTTTATGCCACTTACAACGAACTGATGAAGAACGGCTGGCGGATGAAGGAAATCGACGAAATGGACATGCTGGGGTTCCTACGTCTGCGGGCATGGGATGCTCAGCGGGAGCAGGAAAAGAAAAAGCCCAGACAGTGCTTCATTGATGAAGTCTGGCCGGGCGTGAAGCCTTGCTAACGACAGGCTATTACCACCACGTGTGGGCTTGGTTTATAAAGATTTTATAGTCATCTGCATCGGTGTTACCATAGCCTGAGAATTCCATGATAGCTTTCTGACCAGCACCAAGCTTCGTTGTTTCAGCTTCTGATGCACCAACTATCTTTCCATCTTTATAAAAAACTACTACAATTTCAATTTCGGCTATCTCAACCGTATCATTGTTTGTTACTTGTAAAAAAACGGTTCCGTCAGAAACATTACCCACGATGTCTAAGTTCTCTGCATGGTTAATGTAACTGTTTTTGTGCTTCTCAGTATCAACTATTACTTCAACCGAGGAATAACCTGGTACTGACTCGTTGTAAATACCTTTTTGGGTAACAACAGTAGACCCAGGCAGAAACACATCGTGAGCATCTGTTTCTGATTCGATGATTCCACCATTTTCATCGTAGAAGACAATTTGAATATCCGCCTGAGGAATAGTCTCTTCTCCGATGTTGGTGAAAGCAACAATCAGCTCACTACGGCTACCTTCTGTGATAAGTGCAAAATCTGACACTATTACTTTGTCGCTTCCCGAAACTGTTAATTTTGCATTATCAACCGGAGAACTCTCATTTTCCGCAAGCACGCAGATCGGAAGAAGCACAAGAAGTGACATTAGTACGCAGATCACCTTTTTCAAAACAAGTTCCTCCCTCAAAAAATACTACCAACTGTGATTATATCAGGTCACTTGTAAGTTGTCCATTCTATTTAGTACAACTTCTTCTTAATCATAGAAAGAAGGTGAATTCTCATGGCTGAAACCCTGCGCGAACTGGTGGTCGCGCTGTCGCTGGACTCCAGCAATTTCTCGCGCAATATGCGCACCATCAATCAGCAGATCAAGGAAGCCGAGTCCACCTTCCGTCTGGCGGGCGCTGGCGTAGAGAACTTCGAAAAGACCATCGCCGGAACTGAAGCGAAGCTCTCCATGCTGGGAAATAAGCTCACCCAGCAGAACCGGGCTGTAGAACAGTACAGCCGGGCGCTCGTTGCCGCCAACGATAAGCTGAAGGAAAACTATAACCGCCATCAGGATTATTCCCAGAGGCTGGATGAGGCCAAGGCTCGTCAGGAAGCCCTCCGTTTTGAAGTGGAGACTGCCACTTTTGCGTATGAGCAGTACCGGGATAGCCTTGGCGAGACCGACTCCGCAACCATCGCTGCAAAGCAGAACATGGAGCGGTATCAGGAGGAATACCAGGATACTACGGCAGAGGTTACCAAACTGGAAGGTCAGGTAAAGGCTCTCCAGAAGACCATGCAGAACAGTGCCGATACGGTTTCCAAGGCTACAACTGACCTGAATAACGCTAAGGCGGGTGTTCAGGAAACGGAAGCAGAGATCCGGAAACTGACGGAACAGCTGTATCGGATGCAGTCCGCATGGACACAGGCCGGTGAGTCACTGACAGCGATTGGCAAGAAGTGCGAAACCATCTCCAAGGCCATGACCAAGGCCGGGAAAACGCTCACCAAGAATATCACCACACCCATCATCGGTCTGGGCACTGCCGCTGTGAAAGCCAGTATCGACTATGAATATGCCTTCGCCGATGTGCGGAAGACCGTCGATGCCACAGAAGAGGAGTATGAGAAGCTCTCTGATTCCGTGAAGCAGATGAGCACAGAGGTTGCCGCTTCCGCGGAAGATATTGCGGAGGTTATGTCGATCGCCGGTCAGTTAGGCATTGAAAACGAGCATCTGTCTGAGTTCACCCGCACCATGATCGACCTGGGCAACAGCACCAATCTGGTGGCTGCGGATGCTGCCAGCGAAGCAGCACGGTTTGCTAACATCATGGGCATGAGCCAAGGGCAGTTCCAGAACCTCGGATCTGCATTGGTTGATCTGGGTAATAACTATGCAACGACAGAATCGGAAATTCTAGCCATGTCCATGCGTCTGGCTGGTGCGGGCAAGCAGGTTGGACTTTCAGAAGCACAAATCCTGGGCTTTGCCACAGCCTTGTCTTCTGTGGGCATTGAAGCCCAGATGGGCGGCTCTGCTTTCTCCAAGGCGCTGGTGAAGATGGAAGTAGCATCCGAAACCGGAGGTCAGGCATTGGAGGACTTTGCGAAGGTCTCCGGCATGACGGCTAAACAGTTTAAGGCCCTGTGGGATAGTGATCCTGCTGCCGCATTCCAGGCTTTTATCGTCGGCCTTTCCAAAATGGATGAAGAAGGCGAAAGCGCTATTGCTACCTTGGAAGAGATCGGCATCAAGGAAGTCCGCCTTCGTGACACTCTGCTACGCTCTACCAATGCGACGGATCTTTTTTCACGTGCACAGGCGACAGCCAATAAGGCATGGGACGAGAATGTTGCTCTAACCAATGAAGCCAGTAAGCGGTATGCCACCACGCAATCCCGGTTGACCAATCTGAAGAATACGGCACTTATGTTTGCCCGGCAGATCGGTGATGACCTGAATCCGACGATCCAGCAAATCATCGATAACGTGAACGGTCTCCTGCAGAAGTTTCTTTCTCTGGATCAGTCTCAGCGGGAATCCATCGTGAAGTGGGCTGCCTTTGCTGCCGCTGTTGGCCCTGCTGTGCTTGTGCTGGGTAAAGTCACCGGCGCTGTTGGCAAGGTAAGCAGCGCTCTGGGTACTGCCTTCACTGCTATCGGAAAGTTCTCCGCAAAGGTCAGTATGGCTGGCGGAGGACTTGGTGGTCTGGTGAAAACGCTGGCTTCTTCCAAGCTGGCAATGGTTGCCCTTGCCGCCGCAGTTGTGTATGGCGCGGTAAAGCTGGTGGACTACGCTTCCGGTGCAAAAGCCGCCCGGGAAGCCCTCGAAGGCATGGCGAAAACTGCCAAGGACTGGAAGGAAACCGAAGCGGATACCTTCTATAGCCGGAGCAAGGGCCTGTCCTTCTTCGGCATGAGCAAGGAGGACTTTCAGCGGGATACCGCCAGCGCTCAGGAATGGGTAAACGGTATTCTTGGCATCTGGTCAGACGGTAAGAAGGAAACCAACGAGATCATTTCTGAATGGACTGAATCCTTCAAGAGCCTGACCGCAAGTACCCGGGAGTCCCTGCAGGGCATGAAGGATACAGCGGATGCAGCCGGATACACTTCTGTTTCGGATCAGTTGCAGCAGGACATCAAAACGCTGGATGCGATGGACAAGGAAATCGCGTCTCTCCTGAAAAAGCGGAAAAACCGGAAACTGACGGAAAAGGATAAAGTCCGACTGCAGGAACTGATCGACACCCGGGAAGCCATCGAGGTGAAATATCACCTGTCCGCTGCCGACGCTGACGGCTTCGATACCATCCGGAAGAAAGTAGAAGCTGAGGTTGCCCGTGCGGAAGCCCGTGGACAGGAAGTCAGCGGCGAAGTGTACCAGGAGGCCATGGTGGCAGCCGCTGAAGGTATGGCATCCGTAAACTCCACCCTCGACGAGCAGTATGACAAGGAATATGCCCTGATCCAGCTGATTGAGAACGCGGAAGAGCGCCAGCAGGCTCTGGATGCCCTGAATGCAAAATACAATGAGGATCGCCGGAACTCTGCTCTGGAATATGCCCGTCTAATGGCTGACATGGTCGCACCCGTATGGGAAAGTGAAAATGTGCAGGAAGCTAAGGGCCAGATCGGCGAACTGATGCAGCTTCTGCGTCAGTACAGCACAGCCAAGACCGACGCTGAGAAGAAAGCCCTGCTGCCCGATCTGCAGAAGCTGACTGCCAACATGGATGAAGGAGCTTTGACTGAATACGTTGGATTGCTGACCCAGATCCAGTCCCTGCTGGACAGCGGCCTGTCCGAGGATGAAGTCAAAGCCATGTTCCCGGATATCGACTTCTCTACAGCGCTGGAGCAGCTGGCTTCCATTCAGACCTTCCTGAAGGATAATAAATGGGACACCAACCTGACCAGCCTGAACGAGATGTTCGGTGAAGCGATCGGCGACGAAGTGCTGAAGATCACTACGGATCTGGACATGACCGGCGCGAAAGCCCGCTGGGAGGAATGGGCAGCTAACCCGGGAGCCATCACAACGGATGCCGTGATCCAGAGCTATACGGAAGCTGAGAACGCGACAAAACAGCAGCCGCTGGTGGATGCGTTTGTGGCGAAGTATACCGAAAAGCCGGAGGGTGCTGACAAGACGGCACTCTCCCCGGAAGGCCTGGTAGCCTATGTGACGAAGTATGCGGAGACCACTACAGGCACTGATGTTTCCGGGCTGAATCCGATGAACGTGACCGCCATTGTCAGCGCCTATAAGGAGCTGGCTGAAGGCACAGATGTCACTCAGCTGAAGCCCAGTGAGATCACGGCCTATGTTTTCAAGTATCTGGAAGAGAACAAGGTCGATACGACAGGTCTGACCCCTGGCTCTGTAACCGCCACTGTCATGGCATATGAAGAGGTCACAGGCGGCGCTTCCACTGCTGCGCTGAAACCCTCCGATGTTGTGGGCCTGATCACCAAGTACGCTGAAGCGGAAAACGTGGATGTATCCGCACTGTCTTCTGCTCAGGTGGAAGGTATTGTGACGAAGTTCGCGGAGGCAACCGGCTGTGATAAGTCAGAGCTGCTGAAGGAATTCACGGCCTACATCACCGAGTACAAGGAAGCCAATGGTGTGAAGAAGCCCACCCTGAATATGCAGGTCGGGCTTTCCGGATACGACCTTCTGGAATATCGGCGCTGGCTGAAAAACAACAAAGTGGAAGTCGAAGGCATAGTCCGGCTGTCTGAAGCCTATGAAGATCCCTCAGGTGTGCTGGGTGAATCCGGGGTGAAGTTTTGGAAGAACGGTGAGGAAATCCCTGTAACGGCTGTTTCCACGGATATGCTGAAACCGGAGGATGTTGCCATCCTGGACAAGGACGGAACCATGCATGTGCTGATCACAGCAGAGGTTACCGGTGCGCCGGAAGCAATTGCTGAAATGCGTGAGCAGGTAGCTGAGGTGGATCAGCTTGGACTTACAGCACTCGGAAAGGCTGCTGGGATCATGCCCACAAGCCTGATGGGCTTCATCGATGCCGCTGAAAGGCGAATTGAAGACGCAAAACGCCGTACTGGCCAGTGGTGGAACTTCATCTTCGGCGGTGACGAAGGAATCAAACGGACGCTGGATCAGTCCATGCAGTCCGACTTTAACGCTGACCGTGTCGCGGAGCTTTCCACCTATGTGGCTGAAGTCGTAGCTGCCATAAAGAACGGCGAAGAAGTCAGTCAGGAAGACATCGATAACGTGAACAAGATCCTGCAGTTTGTAAAGGATCTGGACGCTGCCGGTGTTGGTGGTAATGTCACCGCCGGTATCGCGGAAGGCATGACCGAAGCGGGGTGGGATACCACCGCTGAAACTGTCGCCACTAATCTGGAGACAGCACTGAACAGTGCTTTCATCATCAACAGCCCCTCCGAGCGAATGAAGCCAACCGGTGAGTATGTTGCCGCCGGTATTGGCGCTGGGCTTTCGGGCTATGACTTCTCCACGGATGCAGCCTCGCTGGTTACTGCTCTGCAAACAGCTGTTGCCGCAGCCCTGGGTGAAAACACACTTCAGAGCACGATCGCCGCAGCCTTCCCGGAAGGAACACTGAAGAAGATCGGTGTGAACGCCATGGCTGGCCTGAAGGCTGGTATCACCGCTGGAAGGTTTGGTGTGATCAGCGCCATGCAGTCCGCTGCACTGGCAGCCATAAACGCCGCCAAGAAAGCCCTGAAGATTGCCTCTCCATCCAAGGTGTTCCGGGATGAAGTCGGCTCCATGACCATGAAGGGCTTTGGAGAAGGCATCCTGCAGGAGAGCAAGGTGCAGGCACGGACAATCCGGAATGCCGCCCGCTATCTGACGGATGAAGCGAAGGAAGGCTCCATCGCCTTTGGCAGTACGGATAACCGGAAAACCTACAACAACACATCCTCTGTGAATCTTTCTGGAAACAACTTTTACATCCGGGACGAGCAGGATATCCGTTCCCTGGCTGTCGAGATTGCAACGTTGACCAGAAGACAGCAGCGCGGCAAAGGCCTGCGGATGGCATAAAACGCTTGACTTTCAAGGCCCGTAGAGGATATATGTCACTACCAATTGCAAAGGAGGTAGCCACATGTTTTCCATGCACATCAGGCCAGAGATCCTGAAGAACATCCGGGAAAAGTACCCGCCCGGAACAAAGGTGGAGGTTGTGGAGTTCCATGATCAATACCGGGATGTCCCGGCGGGTACAAAAGGCCGGGTACTGGCAGTCGATGACACCGGAACGATTCACTGTGAATTCGAGAATGGTGTTTCACTCGGAGCCCTTTGGGGCATCGACGTCGTGAAGAAAATCGACTGAAACGACTGACCGGGAGGAAGCTGCCTGCGGGCGGCTTCTTCCCGTTTTTGGAGGTTGCCATGACTGACTATTTTATCTGGAACGGTGTGGATTGCAGGCAGTATGGCATCCATGTATCCGAACTGCCACCCATCACCATTCCGCTGGAGCGGAGCACCCAGACCAATGTGCCCGGCAGGCCGGGAAGCCTGACGCAGCTGGAAGGCGAAGACGTCTATGACGATATGATCCTGACTGCCACCTGCTTCATCTCTGATCCGGCGCAGATCCCGGCCATCGCTGCATGGCTGAAAGGCAGCGGCACAGTGACCTTTGCTAACCGGACTGGCGGCTACTATAAAGCGCGGATTGCCAATCAGATCCCGTTTGAAAAGGTGCTCCGGGGAAACCCTCACTGCACCTTTGCGGTGAACTTCCGTTGTTATCCGTTTTTCTATGCTGACGACGGTGATGATATTACGATCACCACATCCGGGACGACCGTCACAAATCCGGGCAGCGTTTACTCTGAGCCGAAAATCACGCTCACAGGCTCGGGAGATATTACCCTCATGGTTGGAACCACCATTGTGGAGCTGACTGACATCAGCGGAAGCATTGTGATTGACTCTGCCCTGCAGGAGGCCTACAAAGGCACAACCCTTATGAATGACCATATGAGCGGAGATTTTCCGGTGCTGAAGCCAGGACAGAACGCTATCAGTTGGTCTGGAACTGTGACCAGGGTGGTTGTGAAGCCAAACTGGCGATTTTTGTAAAGTTTGCCTTTAAAAAGCCTGCAATACATGATATAGTAACATTTGGTTTTAGCAACGACTTATATCTTGCAGGAGGGAGGATTGTCAGGATGAAGCAAGGATATAGAACGCTTATCGGGGTCTTTCTGTCGTTCTTGATTGTTATAACTTTTGCTTCATTTGCGATGGCTGATGGCTCAAGTATCAAGTGTTCCTTCACATTTCCTGAAGAGTATGCTCAAATAGGGGAAGCGTATTCTTTTTCATACACTTTGTCAGGCGGTAGTGGTAGCTATAGAGATGTTAAAGTAGAAGCCGAGTTTGTTACGGTTCATGATTATACGGGGAATGATGTTGATTACCAAACAATAGAAGAAGGTTCTAATTCATCAGGAACCATCACTTTCACCCCAATTGCTGGAACCGCTGTGATATTATGGCTCCGTGGCTACGATGCAGAAACTGATGAGTACTTCTATTTCGAATGTCATGAAGGTTGGCTTCGGATAGAACAGAATCCACAAACAAGTATTTCAATTAATTTTGAACAAGAAGAAGCTACTATCGGCCAGGAGCTTAGTGCTCAATATATGATCTCTGGCACATCCTCAGTAACTGATGCGATTGCCTGGTGGCAAGTTGGCGGAGAAATGATGTCTTCAAGTTCTCATCTTGCTGAAACAAACGTTACTTCAGTAGATGGGCACAAGACGATTGTCCCTACGTATGGAGAGTATATTTATCTTATCATAATGGGAAAAGATGAAAACAGTTCTCCGTTTTACGCAGAGAGTGAACATCTGGCGCTCAATAATCCTGGTGTTGAGAAAATTACTTGCAACTGCTCGTTCCCAGAGCAAGATCCACAGATCGGTGTTCCTTATAGCTTCTCATATAGTTTATCTGGCGGAAGCGGCACATTCTCTGAGATTAGTGTTGAAGCAGAATTTGTAACTGTTCATGATTATACTGGGCATGATGTTGATGGCCAAATGATAGAATTGGGTTCTGCTTCTTCCGGGACAGTAACATTTATTCCAAGAGCAGGAACATCTGTAATACTCTGGCTTCGCGGTAAAGATGCTGAGACACAACAATCATTCTACTTTGAATGCCATGAAGGATGGTTGCCAATAGAAGGGAGTTCAACATATCCAGTATCTTTTTCATTTGGCAAAGAGAAGTATCAAGTAGGAGACACAATTAGAGTCCGCTATGATATTGATAATCTGACACAGCTGAACAAGGGAAAACTGTGGTGGGTTCTCGTAAGTGATTATGAATTTAAGGGTGAATTGAATATCATGGACATTAGCAATATCCATGGCGAATCAGAAATCATGCCTACATATGGAGAAGTTGTTTATGCTGTTTTGCAGGGTGAAGATGCTGGAGGAAACCCAATATACGCAGAGAGCCAACATGTTTTGTTGGAGAATTCATCAGAGGAAACGCTAAACACCTTTGTCCTTCCAGCCTCGCTTCAAAGTATAGGAGATGAAGCTTTCTACGGTACTGCAGTGCAAAGAGTTGTCATGCCGAATGAAATCACTATCTCCAATATAGCTTTCGATGCATTTCAAGATACTCCATTGAAAGTGATTGTTGGTAATAGTGAGGGTGCCAGAACCTATGCTTTAGAGCATGGGGTCTTATATGAACCAATTGAATGATTATAAAGTGTCCATTCGCACTGTCGAAGTACGACAGTGCTTTCTTTTTACCCATTTGGAGGTGACTTTCCTTGATCTGTGTTTATCCCGCAGACTGTACTGACTTCTCTACCAATGGTAACGGTACTCTGGCTCCGTTGTCTGCGGAGGTGACTGAAACCCTGAATGGCGAATACGAACTGACGCTGGTGCATCCCATCGATGAAGCGGGCAAATGGCAGAGACTGGTGGAGGGCTGCATCCTCCGTGCTCCGGTGCCTGCGGCCACAACGCCCCGGGTGCACTTCTCCGCTCCGGGTGATGCCAGCGGCACAGAGATCTACCGGATTCATACGGACTTCTCTGAAGCGGAAACCCGTAAAGGAACCCTGAACCTGCGCTCCGGCCCCGGTCGGAATTATAAGGTGCTGGCTGCGTACAAAAACACACTGACCGTTCAGGTGATCGCTAAGACCAGCGCTGCTTGGTACGAAGTCACTGCTCCGGACGGGAAACACGGGTATATGGATACCACCTATCTGGTGTATGACCACACAGAGGGTTCCGCGTCCGAGGCTGTTTCCTCCGTAGTAGACGAGCGGCAGCTGAGGGATCAGCCTTTCCGCATTTACCGGATTGTTCCTGAGCTGGATAAGATTACAGTCTATGCCCGGCACGTGTTCTATGACCTGCTGGATAACATGATCAAATCCTACAAGCCTTCACCCTCTGCGGTGGGGGCTTCTGTTGTTCAGACAGTTTCTTCCTCCTGTTTGTCGGAGCATGACTTCACCTTCTATTCTGACCTGGACAGCACAGCAGAGGATGTGGAGTTTGAGAATATCAACCCCGTGGATGCCATCCTTGGCGAGGAGGGGGTTGTTGAGAAATACGGCGGCGAGCTCACCCGGGACTGGTGGGACGTTTTCGTCGTGAAACGGGTCGGTCAGGACAGTAATGTGCAGATCCGGCAGGCCAAGAACCTGCTGGGTATTTCCTATGATGTTGACCTAACAGACGTCGTCACCCGGATCATGCCGACCGGTGAGGATGCGGATGGCAATGTGCTGTATCTGCCGGAACTGTATATCGACAGTCCTCTGATCAACACCTACACTCATCCGAAGTGGATTCATCTGCCCGTTTCCGAAGCGAAAGAAAGCACTGATGAGGATGAGCCGAAAACCAAAGCGGACTGCTATACCCTGATGCGGAATGCGGCTCAGGAACAGTTCAGCGCAGGCTGTGACAGCCCGACTGTCACGTTGACGGTCAGTTTCATCAACTGCGCGGAAACAGAGGAATACAAGGAGTACGGCTTTCTGCAGAATATCTTCCTCGGGGATGCTGTTCGAGTGATCGCTCCCCGGGTGGGCGTATGGGTATCCATGCGGATGACGCAGTACACCTATGACTGTCTTACGAAGAAATACACCAGCATGACCCTCGGTACTGTTGCGGACACGGTTGAGGGGAATGTGATCTCCGCCCGCCAGCTTCCTTCCGGGATCATTACCGGCAGCAAGCTGGCGATCAATTCTGTAGGCTCCGGTGCTCTGCAGAGCGGTTCTGTTGGCGCTGTTCAGATCCAGATGGCGGCTATCGAAACCGCCCACATCCAGGATGCGGCAATCAGCAAGGCTAAGATCGGCGAAGCGGCTGTGGGAACCGCTCAGATCGAGGATGCGGCTGTAACGAAGGCGAAGATCAGTCAGGCGGCTATAGGCACAGCCCAGATCGAAGATGCCGCTATTACGCAGGCCAAAATCGGGAACGCTGCCATTGGGACTGCTCAGATCGAGGATGGTACCATCACCTCCGCAAAGATTGGCAATGGCGAAATTCTGACTGCTCATATCCATGATGCCGCAGTCACAGGGGCCAAAATCGAAAACGGTACGATCACCAACGCCAAGATCGGTGATGGTGAGATTGAGACAGCTAAAATCCATGACGCGGCGATTACCAACGCGAAAATCGCCGGAGCTGCTGTTGGCACGGCAAACATTCAGGATGCGGCTATTGTCGCGGCAAAAATCCTTGACGGTGAGATTATCACTGCGAAGATTGCCTCACTGGCAGTGACTGAAGGTAAGATCGCCAATCTGGCTGTCACCACGGCGAAGATCGCGGAAGCGGCAATTACCAACGCCAAGATCGCCAACGCCGCTGTTGACACGGCCCAGATCGCCTTGGGCGCGATTACCACAGCCCTGATTGCTCAGGGTGCCATTGGTACCGCTCAGATCGCGGATGCTTCCATTACTGCCGCAAAGGTTGTTTCCCTGAACGCTGACGTGATCACGTCCGGCACACTGGCTACAGAACGCCTGATTATCACTGGCGCTAACGGTCTGATCTATGAGATCAATGCTGAAGCATCCGGTCTTTCCGTACAGGAACTATCTGACCAGAAATACCAGGAGCAGATCAACGG
>Ga0129307_1001636_pt1 | contig 22429 bp, 20 predicted proteins | sample P1105metagenome_FD_94437 | JGI IMG/M metagenome (GOLD analysis project Ga0129307, IMG submission 94437) | Capybara group fecal microbial communities from Wisconsin, USA - P1105 metagenome | ecosystem: Host-associated > Mammals > Digestive system > Large intestine > Fecal | place: USA: Wisconsin... | reverse complement strand
TCCTTCACCACGAAGATAGGCCTGTACGATTCCCAACTTGAATTCATAACTGTATTTTGCCATAAGAAAACTGACCTCCAAAAGTTGAACTATTCAGGTCCAACTTTTTGGGGTCAGTTCAGCATGGCACGGGGTTTTTTTATTGCTTATCCGAAAGCGCGTCCGTCTAGCCGCGGTGCAGCTCGTTCTCCTGCTTTTTATGCGCGGCCTGCACCTTGCTGTGCGCGACGATCTCATCGATGACCGCCTGTACGGTCTTCTCCAGTGCCTTGCCCGGCCGGTAGTCCGCCTTCACCGCAAAGTCCACACGGCCCTCACTGATCAGCTTGAGCGCTTCCGCACGGTCGTCCTGATACACCACGAACGAATGACCGCCGTTGACGCGCGTGAGCTTCATGCACGGCACGTCGGTATCCCCGTCGCCGAAGTAGATCATATTGCGGAACGGCACCCGGCGCTTGTCTTCCGGCGTGTACTCATTGAGGCTCTTCTGATCTGTGACGTCGAAGACGCCCTTGTTCACACGGTAGAGGAACTGCGTCTTGCTGGTGTAGTTGACCGCCATGGCCGGCCACTTCGCGAGTTTGTCCTTTCCGTACAGGAACTCCGCGGCGTAGATTTCCTTGAACTTGTCCGCGATCTTCGTACCCTCGATGATCTCCTTGAGCCCGGACGAGATGATGTAGTGCTCGCACACCGCGCCGCGCTCCTCGCAGTACGCGTTGATGCGGTCAAACCAGCTCTCCACGCCCGGGAACAGCTTCACTGTCCTGCCGAGCGCCTCGAACGTCTCCCGCCGCAGCACGAGTCCGGACTTGCCCTTCTCGAGCATCAGGTACATGTACGCGAGGATGCTGTCCATGTTGTGCTTTTTTGTAATCGCCGCACACTCGCTCCAGAACTCCTCCGCGGTCATGTCGAGCCCGTCCATAAAGCCGTACTCCTGCATGTTGCGCGGGGACAGCGTTTTATCAAAATCATACATCAATGCGATGATCGGTTTTGCCATGTTGCGTTTCCTCCTGCTTTCATTGTAGCGGTCTGCGGGACCATGCGCAAGCACGGCAAAACCGCCGATTTGTGCACCGGCGGTTCTTTAAGTCTTATATGAAAGAGTTCCCTGTTTACTCTGCGAACAGCGGCGTCGACAGATATCTGTCACCGGTATCCGGAAGCAGCACGACGATCGTCTTGCCTTCGTTCTCCGGACGCTTCGCGAGCTGAATGGCCGCAAATGCAGCGGCGCCTGCGGAGATGCCGACCAGAATGCCTTCCTTTGCGCCGATCTCACGGCCGACCGCGAACGCATCGTCGCTGCTGACCGGGATGATCTCGTCGTAGATCTCTGTGTTCAGCGTATCCGGCACAAAGCCCGCGCCGATGCCCTGGATCTTATGCGCGCCCGCTCTGCCCTCGGAGAGGACCGGGCTGTCCTGAGGCTCGACCGCCACGACCTTGATATCACTGTTCTTGGACTTGAGATACTCGCCGACGCCCGTCAGCGTGCCGCCTGTGCCGACACCTGCGACAAAGATATCCACCTTGCCCTCGGTGTCTTCGTAGATCTCGGGACCTGTGGTCAGTCTGTGCGCCTTCGGGTTGGACGGGTTGACAAACTGACCGGGGATGAAGCTGTTCGGAATCTCCTTCGCGAGCTCTTCCGCTTTGGCGATGGCGCCCTTCATGCCCTTCGCCCCCTCTGTCAGGACGAGTTCCGCGCCGTAAGCCTTCATGAGCTTTCTGCGCTCGACGCTCATCGTCTCCGGCATGGTGATGATGATCCGGTACCCTCTTGCCGCCGCGATCGCCGCGAGTCCGATGCCCGTGTTGCCGCTGGTCGGCTCGATGATGGTGCTGCCCGGTCCGAGCTTGCCGTCTGCCTCGGCGTCTTCGATCATCTGCTTCGCGATGCGGTCCTTGACGCTGCCGGCCGGGTTGAAGTACTCCAGCTTGGCGAGGACGGTCGCCTTGAGGCCTTCCGCCTCTTCGATGTGGGTCAGTTCGAGGATCGGGGTCTTCCCGACGAGTTCTGTGAGAGATTTATAGATAGCCATTTGTTTTCTCCTTATTCATGATTCTTTATATAACAACTTTTGCATCAGGGCGCCGGGGCTATCACATTCGTGAGAACCCGGGCCGTCTACATCGTCTTCCTGCTGCTCTTCGCTGTATTACAATCATCACACTTTCCTTCTTTCACATTTTACATCTATGCATTTCATTTTTAAACCTATTTGTTTAGTAGGTTTAATGGGATTATAGCCTTTATGGAATCGCCTGTCAACCTCTTTGCAACAAAAAACCTTTAATTCCTACTAAAAATATGGTATATTGAAATCGCACCGGCAGACCAGCCGGGGACTGCACACGAACATCGGCTGCGGAATGCATATATCGCGCACTGCAGCACGGCATATATCAAATACCGACATCCTATATTTATTACGGAGAGAAAGCGATGAAAGTTTCAACCAAAGGCAGATACGCCCTGCGCGTCATGATCGAGATCGCCACCTACGACCCGGCGGAATACGTCCCGCTCCGCGCGCTCGCAGAGAGCCAGGACATCTCGGAAAAATATCTCGAGGCGATCATCGCCCCGATGGTCCGCGCCGGTCTGCTCGCCGGACAGCGCGGCAAAGGCGGCGGCTACAAGCTCGCCAAAGCGCCGTCGGAATACACCGCCGGTGAGATCCTGCGCGTGGCGGAAGGTTCGCTCGCGCCGGTCAGCTGCCTCGAAGGCGAAACCAATGTCTGTCCGCGGGCCGGTCAGTGTGCAACGCTCGACCTGTGGCAGGGTCTCGATGTTGTCATTAACAACTACCTCGAAGGGATCACACTTGAAGATCTCCGCCTGAAGGAAGTGCCCGCGGGCGGCGATTACGTGATCTGACCCCCGGGCGGCGATTCCGTGATCTGAGTTCCGGGCAAATCTTGCGTCTTTTTGCAAAATACAACCCAAAAGACGCAATCATTTCAACGTTTATGCCATTCCCATCAGAGAATGGCTTTCTTTTTTATACCCGGCATCCTGAAAACGTTGAAATCTTTGCGTGTTTTTGCAAATGAAAGAGCAAAAGACGCAAAATTCCCGACTATGCGCACTTCTTTCGCAAACTCCCCGGCTATGCGCACTCCCTTTCCGTACCCACATCCCGGATGCGCCTCTTTTCCCAGAGCTGCGGGATGAAGATGCTGAGCAGGATCAGCGCGGCGCCGCACACCCCCGCAAGGCCGAGGCGTTCGTGCAGGAACACCACACCCAGGATGGCCGAAGCCGCCGGATTGAGCGCGCAGAAGACGCCCGCCTTCTCCGCCGAAGTCTTGCTCTGTGCGACCGGCTGGAGCGTAAAGCCGAAGATCGAGCAGACAACGATGAGGACGATCATGGGTGCCCATTCGTACAGGCCAACCGGCATGCGGGGCGATTCCAAGATAAAGGAAGCGATCAGGGACAGCACGCCCATCCCGCCGATCTGCAGAATGCCGAGCGTCAGCCCGTCCGCCCGGTGTGAAAACCGGTCCGTCAGGATGATCGTCGCCGCATAGAGAAACGCCGCCGTCAGGGCGATGAGATGCCCCCAGGAGAAGCCGGCAATGCCGTTTTGCAGCGTCAGCAGACCGACCCCTACCAGCGCCACCAGCGCGCTTGCGACCGCACTCCCCTGCGGAAGACGCCTCCCGAGCGCCGCCGTCATGAGCGGGACGATCAGGATCGCCGTGTTCTCCAGGAATGCCACCGTCGACGTGGTCGTCAGCAGCAGCGCCCCCATCTCCGCGATCATGACCACGAAGAACGATGCCCCGAGCACCGCCCCGCACAGAAACGTCCGCCGGTCCATCGCTTTGAGTCTGCCGCGGAACAGCACCGCCAGGATCGCAAATGCGATAAGAAATCGCACCGCCATCAGATTGAACATCCCCATGGTCTGCAGCAGGATCTGCGAGAACATGTACGCCGTTGCGCGCGCCACGATGACCGCCGCGAGCAGGAGTTCCGCCTGTTTTGTGTTGATGTCTGTGAGCCGCTTTGTCATGGGGTGTGTCCTTTCCGAAGAGTGGGTTTGCGATGCGCAGGCCGCATGGAGGTCCGCAGCTGCGCGTTTCTTGAGTTCAGTATAGAATCGCGCTATAATTGCGTAAAGCGAATGTATCGCAAGTTATATTTGAGGAAACATCAAATTAAGTGCGCCGGCGTTTTGCCGCGCACCACAGCGAAAGGATTCCTATGGATACCACCAAATGCACCGCGCTGCTCACCATCCTCGAAAAAGGCAGCCTCTCCGCCGCCGCTGACGCCCTCGGCTACACGCCTTCCGGCATCAGCCGCATGATCGACAGCATGGAGGAAGAGACCGGCTTTACCCTCCTCACCCGCAGCCGCAAAGGCGTTGCCCTCACCCCGGAGGGCGAAGACATGCTGCCTCTGATCAGAGGGCTGGCCAGAGCCGGCGAACTGTATGAACAGAACGCCCACCGCATCCTCGGGCTCGACGTCGGGCATATCCACATCGGGACCGCTTACTTTGCATTCTATCCGTGGCTCGGCGAGCTGATCGCGGGATTTCACGAACAGTACCCGGCGATCTCCGTCGACATCCAGGAGATGCCCTCCGCCAGACTGGCACAGGCACTGGACAGCGGTGCACTCGACATGGCGTTCATGAGCCGCCGGGACGGCAGCCACGAGTTCCGCTGCATCCGCAAAGATCCGCTGCTGGCCATCCTGCCGCCGGACCATCCGTATGCGAAGAAGAAAAAGCTGCCGGCTGAGCGATTCTCGGAAGAGCCGTTCATCCAGCTGCTCCCCGGCCACGAGACCGACAACGCCATCTACTTCCGCGCGCACGGCATCCGCCCCAACATCCAGTTCACCAGCAGCGACACCATGTCCGGGGCCGCCATGGTCGCCGCGGGGCTTGGCATCACCACCAGCAACGGCATCATCGCGGAGGAACTCGGAGACAATGTGGTGAAAGTGCCGGTCGATCCGCCCGTGCTCATCGAGATCGGCATGGGCTGGCCTCTCAAGGAATCGCTCTCCCCCGCCGCCGAACGGTTTACGGCGTACGTGCTGGCGCACATTGACGAGTGCCCGCTCAGGAATTGATGCACGGGGCATTTTGCATGCGCTGCGGTGTGGCATTGGGTGTATTTTCTATGATATAATCGCTCCATGAGCAAGAAGAAACCAGACCGGTCTTCCCGGGCATATTATCAATACAGACAGAAGAGAACCCGCCTCGTCGCGTCCATCCTGGCCATCGTGCTGGCACTGGCCATGTTTTTCGCATACGTCATCGAGGCAGGGCTGTTCGCCAATCTGGGCAGTGCGCCTCCTGAGGAACCTGCAGGAGACGCATTCCGGATCCTACGGAGTGCGGCAGATCACAATGCTGCAGTCTCCGCGGACAATGCCGACACGGCAGTACCGGGCAGCAATGAAGGAGCCGGCACCGCAGACGCTGCTCCCTCAGCGGAGGAAGACGCGAACAATGCGCAGGCAGCTGCGGAACTTGCCGCGGAGGATCCCGTACAGGCCGCGGCACGGCTTGCCGCTGTCGGGGACACAGAAGTATATGAAGACACACTGCGCACCATCCTGGACGGCCGTTACGAAAGCGGCGCTTCCAACGAGGATCTGGTGCCTTTTACATCCCGGCTTGACACACGCGGCCAGACCATCGCACAGCGCTACGCGAACGCGTACGATGACCGGCAGCGCGGCATGGACAACGGGTATATCCCGGAGCAGATCCTGCTGGTGCAGACGGCGGCAGACACTGCAGCCGATGAAGAATCGATGCGCGAAGAGATCCCGGAGACCATGGGCGAACTGTCCGAAGTGGTCATGACCGGAGAATCGCTCATCGGCGTCGTCGACCTCTCCCTGGAATGGTCCGTGCCGGATGCGGTCGAAAGCTTTGCGGACAGCGGATACTATGCACAGCCCGATTATCTGTATTTCCCGCAGGATGAAGAAGAAGCGCTGCAGGACGATGCCCCGCTTTCCGAAGCAGCTGCGGCGCTCAGCGATCTCAACGAACTGTTTGATCTCAGCCCCGCGAGCCTGCCCCTCACAGATATCTGGGATCTGCTTGCCGCGGATCACCAGACCGTCCGCGTGGGTGTGCTGGACACCGGCGTTTACAGCAGCCACGAAGACCTCGACGACGTTCTGGCAAGAGACGCAGACGGCAATCTTCTCAGCGGCGATTTCTCGACCGACCACATTGCCCCCGGCTCCGTCAGCGAGAAAGACACGGCCAGCCACGGCACACACGTATGCGGCATCATCGCTGCCGAAGCCAACGGTATAGGCACCGCCGGCGTTGCTGCCGGATACAGTGAAACGCGCGACCCGGCTATCACCGGCGCGGACGTTTCACCGGTCACGGAACTCGTCGTCGTCAGCGCGTATGTCTATTACTCCAGGCAAGACACCTGGGGGTTTTCGAGTCTCAGCCTGACCAAAGGGCTTAACTATCTGGTCGAACAGGACTGCCGTCTCATCAACCTGAGCATGGGCGGCACGACCGCCTACGACGATATGACCGTCATGGGCGCGATCAACGATGCGGTCGCGCAAGGGGTTCTGCTGATCGTTGCAGCCGGTAACAAAGAAGGCACCGCCATACCACCCTACATCAGCTATCCGGGCTTCTATCCGGATGCGCTCACGGTGATCAACGCGGAGACAGCGGACAAACGCTACACGACTTCCAACTACGGCCCGGACTACGACCTCGCAGCGCCGGGACGCAACCTGTACAGCACCTCGACCAACAGGGACAGCACGAACAGCCAGTACACACTGAAGACCGGCACATCCATGGCGACTCCTGTGATCACCGGGATCGCCGCCATGATGCTCTACGAGGACCCCTCGCTGAGCGCCCGGCAGATCAAGAATATCCTCTATGCGACCGCAGGCAACCAGCTTTCGGAAGACGCGCAGCCCGCGCCCGGCACGGTCAACAGAGCCAGCGCCTATGAAGGCAGCCCGGAAAACCGCGGCAACGAACTTGGATTTGGCTACGTCGATCCCATCGCCGCAATCACAGTCGTGCACCAGCGGCTTGACGGTGCGCAAACATATGCGGACTATGCGGAGCTCAACAGAACGCTGATCGAAGATCTGGAAGTCGGCCAACGCACGACTCTGGAATACCGCCTGCTGCCCGCCACAGCCACTGTTCCGGAGACGGAAAACGGCACCGGCATCGTCTGGACCAGCAGCGATAACTCGGTGGCCACGGTCACGGACAACGGCATCGTGAAGGCCGTCAGCGACGGCACCTGCACCATCACAGGCACCTGCCCCGGCGCGGGTGAGAACGGCAGCGACGTGAGCGCCAGTGTGACTGTTTCGATCAATACGATCAATCTGAAGAAAGCAGGCGCTGTCATCAGCGGGCTCGAAGACAAACTCGCCACCGGCAGCCCGATCGAGCAGGACGTCGTCGTCACACTGGAAGACGGCACCGTCCTGGAAGAAGGCACGGACTACCGCGTTTCCTATCAGAACAATATCTCGCCTGGTACAGCCACCGTGACCGTCACCGGCAAAGGCCATTACTACGGCACGGTCCAGGGCACCTTTACGATCATCCCCCGCAAAGGCTGGCATCTGGAGGACGGCAACTGGCACTACTACAAATCCGACGGCACCCTGCTGACAAACGGCTGGGCGAAAGACAGCTACGGCTGGTGCTGGATGAACGCGTCCGGGGAGATCACAAAAAGCAAGTGGATCAAGGACAAAGGCGAGTGGTACTACCTCAAAGCCGACGGCTATATGGCGGCGGAAGAATGGGCCAAAGACAGTGTCGGCTGGTGCTGGATGGCCGCAAACGGGAAGATCACCAGAAGCAAATGGATCAAAGACAAAGGCGAATGGTACTACCTCAAAGCCAACGGCTACATGGCCGCAAACGAATGGGCCAAAGACAGCCACGGCTGGATGTGGATGGCCGGCAGCGGGAAGGTCACGAAGAGCAAATGGATCCAGTACAAAGACCACTGGTACTACCTGCAAAGCGACGGCTACATGGCGACCGGCATCAAGCGGATCGACGGCAAAGTCTATCTCTTTGATGATACCGGCAAGTGGGTCCGGTAGCGCAGGCAAGCGGCAGAGGATCCGGCAGCAAAGATACAAAAAGAGCAGTCCGTGCGGGCTGCTCTTTCTTTATCATGTTTGCGATCGTAGTCTTCCGGCCAGCCCCATTCGCTGTCGACGAACAGGTCTACCCCTCCTGCTCGACCAGGTCCGGCATCTCTTTCAGGTACTGGAAGAGTTCCGTGTTGATGATGATCTTGTCGGAGAACGCGTTGAAGATGATCCCGTTCAGCTTCGCCTCGCTCGTCTCCGCCATCCGGATCGCTTCGCGGAACGGCTTTTCGATCAGCGAGAAGTCCTTTGCGTAATCCTCCCCCATTTCTACCGGCGATGAGAACACCGGGAAGAAATACACATCCCCGTTCGTCAGGATGTCCGCCGTGAGCTGGATCGTATCGTCCGCCGCCGGCGCTTCCGCGTAGGACGCATTGCACGGGATCCACACGTAGCAGTTGTCCAGCACATCGAGAAATCTCCCCCACGTGTCCACGCTGGGGTCCTCTTTGTATGCATCGCGCGCCCGCTGCAGGAGCACGCCGTTGAGCGATTCTGCTTTCGTAATCTTGAAGAACCGGGCTGCAAAGAGCTCGTCAACCGTGTGGCCGCCGTCCTGCGTGTTGCCGGCCGCACCGTTCGTGCTGTCCGCGCTGCCTTGCGCACGATCCGCAGTATCGGCCGCCTCTTTGGGCTTTTGCTGCAGCCCGAAGGTGAACGTGTCGCCCCGGTGCACGCCGAAATCGTCCAGCGGCTCCTCGAGCAGCACGCCCGTGAAGTCGTGCTCCCCGACGCCGACAATGCGCATCCAGACCGTCTCAGGGGCAATGCCGGGCTTGCCAATGCGTACTTTCACATTGTCCGGGCGGGTCTCATGCCGCAGCCCGTCAAGGAATCGCATCCCCCGCGCGCGTTTCACATCTTCGCTCTCATCATTCTTCGCATCGATCTCTTCGACGATCGGGCCGAACTGCGCGCGTAGCTGGTTGTCCGCCTCTTCCGTCCCGCCGATATCGAAATAATCTTCTTCCACCAGATCCTCCACGCGGATGATGACGCCCGCATCCTGCAGCATCTGCTGGATCGCCACGCCCTCTTCCATCCGCTGCGCCGGCGCCAGGACGACCAGCGACAGGCGGCCGTTCTCCGCGTCGATGTAACCGTATCCGAGGAAACTGTCCGCTGTTTTGAAGGCGGCGATGAGCGCCGCACTTTCCTGCGCCGCATCCGCTGCGCCGGCGCTTTGCGATTCCGCGCCGAGCTGCTCCAGGATCTGGCCGCGCACTTTCTCATTTAGTGCGAAGACGACGAACTGCCGGTCGACCCCGCGAAACGAACTGTCTTTATACTTCATATGTTCCCTTCCTTGTATGCTTCTGACGATTGCTGCCCGCCCGTTCAGACCTCGTAGCCTTCGAGCCCTTCCGACAGATCGAGCCGCCGGAAGACCTCCGCCGTATTCGCCGCGTCGTTGAGCGCGTCGTGCGCACTGTCCATCTTGATGTCAAACTTCCAGATCGCATAACTCAGCGCCGCGTTGCGTCCGTCCTGCGTGACCTGATCGTCAAACATCAGCTGGATGTCGTAACACTCCGGCAAATCGTCGATATCCATCCCATGATACAGCATGTTGTCCTCGAGCACAACGATATCTGTGCCGCTCCAGGTGATGAAGACCAGCTCGGTGCCGCCGCTTTGCGATTCTTGCTTGCACCAGGCGAGAAACTCCCGTGCCGCCTCTTCGAACGGTTTGCCCTGCCACATCATGTCGGTCGTGATCTCGGTGACTTCCTCGACCTTTTTGTTCATTCTGGTGTATGCCGTTGGCTTTACATAACACTGATATCGGTCAACTTCATTGAGATCATCATCCAGTTTCACTGCACCGATCTCCGTGATCTCTTCGTTGAGCCGGACGCCGTTGCACTCGCTGCGGTAACGGGTCTCCGGGTAATTGAACTCCAGGTCCATCACAATGTATGTCATGTCTTCTTGCCCTCTCCTTTTCACTTTTGGTAGTATATCAGACTAAATGTCTGAAAAACACCCCATCATTTGACGCTCTGCATGAAGCATGCTATCATAACATACAAGAAACGGGTTGGGCCGAGTAAAGCCTTAAGGCTCCAAAGGGTTGCATCGCCTCCTGTCGGGGGCGGGTTCCAAAAGAACTTGCTGTCATGGCAAGACCGTAGTACCTGTTTCTTTTTTTACTCTTAACAAATCATATAAGTACATCTTTTGATCACGCCCATGCCGTACGACAAGCAGTGCATGAAACACATTGTACCTTTCAATCATCCCATTCGCATCGTATACCGGCAATACAAATCAGTACCAATAAATATCAGATCTTCTGTATCATCGATCACATAACTATCTCCCACAAAACGCTTAAGATATTCCTCTACCTCCTCCCAGTTAATATGGCGTCTTCCACGAAATCGTACATCATGAATGACAACCACGCGATTTCCATCTAAATCATGAATGATATCCACTCTTCTTTCTTTATCCATTCTTTATTCCTTTCTTATTGCTCCGCAATCGATTCCACATTTTACCTATTTATGTATTACAATACCATATTTTTCCAACATTGACACCTGACAACTTGCATTTCCTGTGTATTATCGCTATCATTGCAAAAGAACCAGCGCTGGTTTTCAGCGCGCACAGAAAGCGGAACAACTATGGAACTATTTGAACTCAACGAAAAGGAACAGCACCTGCACGACCTGCTCTTCGTCCGCGAGCCCGACTTTGCGGCGATCCGCGCCTATCTGGACGGCCATGGCCTGTCCGGCGACGAAGTGACCCGCGCGGCCATCGAGTACCTCGACTCGTGCTTCATCGAGGAGAGCGAGAAAGTGTTCGAGACGGACGGCGACGACATCGACGATGGCATCCCGGTGAATCGCCCTGCCGTGCTGGAAGACGATCTGGCCAGTGCGCATGCCGCGGAAGTGCTGGCGATGCTGCTGAGTTACGGCCTGAAGCCGAACGCTGTCTACGGCGAGGAATCGCTCCCCTCCAACCTTATGTACATCGCCAACGAATACGTGGCGGCCGACGCCCTCGAGATGCTTTTCGAGAACGGCCTCGACGTGCGCGGCGGCACCGAGGACAACCAGATCTTTGAGGACCTGCACACCGACGTGTGCTTTGACCGCGAGACCCAGATGGACCGCCGCCGGTACGACGCCCTCGTGCATTGCTGGATGGTTTACGTTGGCCATGGCGCCCTCTGCGAAGACGGCCGCCTGCCCGTGACCGCCTTCCACCCCGAATTCGAACTCGACTGGCTCCGCGCCCACCGCGAATACTTCTTCGGCCTGGGCGACGGCGGCAATGGCGGCGAACGCGGCGACTGGTTACTCCATATCTTCGATGCGACCACACTGTGGGAAGTCGCGCGACTGTAACAGTTTCACGTGGTTTGACCGCCTGCATTCCCTACCGATTTGCAATAGCGTTTTGGAACAAAAGACCGCCAATACCGGCGGTCTTTTCATATCTTCTGTTCGAGCTCATACGCAGACACTCGCGACGCCTATTTGTTTTCCATAAAAATACAAGTCCGCCCGTACTTTGCCCAATTTCATCCATATAGAAAAAGATGGGCACTTTTTTCAACGTTATCGAGACGTCACTACTAAAATACAGCTGTCTCGCTAAAGAGACCAGCCAAAAACGTTGAAATTATTGCCCATGTTTGCTCATATATTAAAAATGGGCAAAACTCATATATCCTATCAAAAGACCGCTGTCGTCGGCGGTCTTTTCATATCTTCTATATTTCCCCCACAGAGAATCGCTTTGCACTCAGGGAATCGCGTGAATCGGGTACCAGACTCATAAAAAAGGGCGTCCCCAGCACTATGCCATGACGGCTTTATGAAATGCCGGGAACGCCCTTTTTTACTAGTTGCAATTCTCTATTGCAGTACACCGCGCTCCTTGATATTCTCCACGATCTTCGCTGAGGTTTCGGTCAGTTCACCAGCCTCATTCAGGAGCGGTGTATCGAGCACTGCTTTAATCGAACCAGCTACACTTGCCGCCTGTGCAATGATCTTTTTCGACTCCGGCTTGTAAGCGCGGTAGTCGTCACCTTCTGCCTTCACAATGTCTTCCATCTGATAGATCAGCGGCATGAAATAGGAGTCAAGCCGCGCCAGCAGGTTGTAAATGACATAGGTCCTTCTTCTTATGGAAGCGCACTGCAGCGAGCCGGCGTCAAGTTCTGCAGCCACTTTTTCTGCTTCCGCCTGGTTTTCATAAGCCTGATCCAGCTTTTTCTCGGCTGCTTTTCCGGCAAAGGCACCCATCACAAGCAGTGCCGGCCCAGCAACCAATCCGCCAAGCACAGCCGTGCCGCCGGCAATACCGAAGCCACCTGATGCGAGCGACCCTCCCCCAAAGAAAGCCAATGTCGCATTGCTCGCAGCTGCGCCGCTCAAAGAAGCAATCGCAGTGCCAGTTGAGGCAGCGGCAAGGGATGATGCAGCACCGTATGCCCCTAGTGCAGTCAATGCGCCACCGGCTGTCCCTATGGCAGTACCGCCCGCAACTGACAGCGCCAGATTACTCATATCTTCTAACTCTTCAAACTCCTTCGCATCAATATGAAGATTCTTCAGTTCATCCAGCCCTTCTGTCTCCCGAAAGTCCACATTCTTGATCTTTGTGAATGTGTCCAGGAATTCCTTCACACCATGGCTCAGAATAAAGATTTTCTCTTCACCAAGCTTTTCAAGCGATGTTCCGCACGCTGTGCGCTGTCTGTTCAGAAGATCCGTTGCATCTTCAAGAAGTTCATTGGCAGAACGATTGATTTTCTTGGCATTCACTGTATCCACGCCGGCTTTGACGCCCATTTTAACTCCGGGGAGACCCGTTGCTGCAGCGATTCCGATACCGATAAAGAAAATAGGTAATGGCATAGTCTTCCCTCCTTACAGTGTCACAAGATCTTTGATGCTGTTGAAGATCACATTCTTGCGGTCGGCGATCTCATTGACGTGGGCTTCGATCTCAAGGTATGGTCTGTCAGTGGTCTTGATCCACTGCTCTTCCTCTTCAAGCGCTTCCAGCGTCTCCATGCTGCTTTCAAGCTCCAGCAGGATCGTCGGATCCACTTCCAGTTTATCCGCAACGAATTGCACGAGCGCCTTTTCTTTATCCGAATACTCGCCATCACTATATGCGAGGGCGATCATATCCCAAACGAGTATTTTCGGGGTTACCACAGCGTCTTTAGTAGGTGCATCCTGATCGAGCAGAGCACTGACTTGCCCTTCTATCGCCTGATACAATTTCTCACTGTCAAGCGACATGTCAACACTTTGTTCACACCGCTCTTTGATAACTGCTTTATGCTCCTCGAACTGCGGATCCAGTTCCTGCGCTACCTTAAGAAGCTTTTCTTCCTCATCTGCATGGATCACACCGTCTGCACACATCAGGTAGTGGATCGCAAGGATCGCTGTTTCCGAAGAAAGCACCTGCCCTTTCAGCAGAGTCTCATCCTCCTCGTTATCGCTGAGTGCTTCCTTCGCTTTCTCCTGAAGGTCTTTAGCCTTCTCTTTCATCCCCTGCGCAGTCTCCTGCAGGTCGACGTCCTTCAGTTTTTCAGCGCCTTCCTGAATTTTGTCCTTGGCAATAATGGCAGAGCCTCTCGCAATGACTTTGAGATTGCTGCCAAGTTTCTTTATATCAACCATATATGACCTCCTTATAAGACAAATGCCTCATCAGAATCCATGAGTTCGTCGAACTCTTCCTGCGTCTCAAACTGCGCTTCTCGGCCAAACCGGCTCTGGATCGCCACGTTGGCATGGATAAATGCATCGGAATCGCCTGTCTCGAGCGCCTCGTCCATTTCGTTGAAACTCGTCAGGTACAGCTCGATGTCTTCCGCAATGTACTGCGAGACCAGCGCCTTCAGTTGCTCTTTGTACGCATCGATTTGCGCCACGATCTGTGCGGACTTCTGTTCGACAAGTAATCGCTTTTCGTGCCAGAGACGAGCCTCTTCACTTTCCATGTCATAATCATGTTTAATAGCCAATGCTACCCGACCAATGCCTACATAGTTGATGCGAGAGGCAAACTTGATGGAAAATGCAACGTAATTACCAGCGGATTCTATTGCAGCCCGGACTGCCGCATCGGTCATATCAGCTGCAGAGAATGTGGCCGTTGAGATTGTCAGCATGCGAGTGATGGTTCTATTACTCCACGGGAGAATTGTGCCCCAGTCCAGCGCTTTAAACTGCTCAAAACTCCGTACGTCGTTTTCTTTCAATGCCATAATCAAACGGCGAATGAAATAGAAAGCACGAATGACGCACTCATTTATCAGCACCGGGAGGGCTTGCTTACCCACATGTTCGGCTATGCCTATTTCAGTTCGAAGATCAAAAGGAACCGCCTCGATCACTTTGCCATCCGCGTTTTTCTTACCTAACAATGTACCGTTGAACAGTTTGGATACCCAGACAGAAGCTTCTTTATGATCTTTATCGTTTACTTCTTTAAAAACAGGGAGCGCCGAAACCTCTTTCAGTAATGACCCTATCGGACCAGGCAACCCCGTTCCCGGTTTATGCTTCATGATCGAACCAGACGAGCCAGCCATATCGCTTACCATGTGGTAGAACCAATTAATAACGCCAAATGTGATTTTTTCCGGCACATTCCGGCCTATCAGCTGCAAGCCATCTTCATTAAGGTCAATCGGTATGAATTCTCCATGCGTATTAGTGCCATAAACCTTGCCAGTAAACTGAGTCAAGATTGAAAAGAATAAACCAACCTGCGTGGGATGATGTGAAAAATCCCTTAAATGATGGTATAAGCCTCCGCCAAAGTCATTGGTCGCTTTATCCGCTGCAATAGGGAACTTCTCTTCCAAGTGCTTTACTGCGCTTGTCAGATCATTACCATCATAGCCTTGCTTCTTTGCTACTTTCAGCACGAACTCATCTACAGATTCTTTTCCGCTATTGAAAGCGCCCTCGAATGAAAAAGCACCAACAAAGAACGAATCCATCACACCGCTAAGCAACCCGCTTGCCACTGCCAGTGTGTAGTCAAATCGATCGGCATGATTGGTGTATTTCTCAATCTGCTGATCTATTCCGGCAAGTTTGTTTTCGATATCCGCATCCGCAGAGAACGAGAGTTCAGCGGTCAGCAATTCAGTCGAATAGTCCATTATTTTACCCCTTCTGTACTCGTCATGCTCCGAATACCACTTTGCAGAAGTATTCCTCCAGCTCTCCCCAGTCGTTCTTCTGGTTCTCGGCCCGCATAGCTGCCTGCTGAATCTCCTCGCACTGTTCCTTGATATACGCGTCTAGCTCGGGAATATGAGGACCGGCGCCAAGTTCCGAGGTCTCCCTCTTCACTGCCAGAAGCTCGTCCGCGATTGGCTTCATCTCCGGTTCTAATTCTGCTGCGACAAGTTCCTCGAACAGCATCGGAGGAGCAGTCTGCTGATCCACCACCCACTTTGCCGCCAGGATCGGCCGCAAAGCATAAAAGTATTTCTTGAGACGCACTTCCTCGCCCGTCAGATAGTCGCGGCAAGTATGCTCCGCCATACTCAGGTAATGAAACAGCGCTTTCTTTGGCAGAAAGCATTTCTCTGTGATCGAACGGAGCGATTCCGCGAGTTCATTCTCTTTATAGACGATTGGCGAGTTGCACCACTCATGCAGCGTCGGATTGGAATCATGCAGCAAGCGCAGCGCCTTCTGGAGGTCCCAGCCATCGATGTCGTACACCTCGTCAAGCTGCCATTCGATCACGTCGCGTTCCTGCACAAGGCGGATATAGTCTTCTGGTCTGCGCACGTAGATGAATCGCACGTCGTAATCGCTGTCAGGCGACGCAAACCCCCACGCCCTGCTGCCCGACTCGACTGCCAGGATAATGCGGACGCGTTCCTTTTCTTCAATCTCATTGAGTTTTGCCTTGATGGACGCGATGATGTCTGCCATTGTGCCCCCCTCTCGCCCAACACAGTAATCACAATCCTGTATCCATTATATCCCATATCGGGTGCTCTGTTGTTATCAACTTTGATGCAATCAATTATGTCATGCTTTTTACCGAAGCGTCAGCAGCTTTTGCAACACCGACCAATACGGCGGATAAGCATTAAACCCCTTATAATTTCGGACGCGTCCATTGGTTAATTTGAGCGACAAACCCCATTCTTCACCATCCAGTATGCCAAAGGTCCAATACGTCTTCTTCCACTCGTGCAGATAAATCTTTGTGTAAAGAATATCCAAAATCTCATTCCACTTGTCAGCAGAGATGTGCGATTCTTTGCCGCCCCACATCACAACAGCTCCATTGTCAGTTTTTCGAACGATGACGTCCCCAAAAGAATATCCAACTGCGGGTTTTTCATAAAACCTGATTTCCCGCACAATGTCGCGATAGTCTTCGGCAGAACTATAGTCTTTCGCGATCAGCAGCGGCGGCGTTCCAAACTCCTTGCCGCATGCATTGCATCTTCTCTCCGGGTTGCAATACACAGCCTCACCATTCATCGGGATGCTTCTGACAACACATCCTCCGAGTACCACTTTGCCCTCTTTCATGTCTTTCTCCAGCTTTTCGCTGAATGCAGGCATTCCGTAAAGGATCTCTGCAGTATTACTACTTCCGCAGCGCGGGCATTTTCTTCCTTTCCTCATTTCATTCCCTCCGCTCCTTCTTACGCCAAGTCCTTAAACTCCGCGCACACCTCTGCCAGATATTCGTCCAGCATACTGATGAAAAAGATCGTCTGGTCTGCCGTCCTGTTCGGTGCATCGCACAGAAAACTCGTCTTCATCCGCAGGAATGGCGGCATGCCCTTGATATCATCCACCAGCACAAAGGTCATATGGACCAACTTGCGATTGCATTCGTTGATTATTTCCAGCACCCGCAGACGGTCCATTCCATTTGGGAAACTGATGATCGACTCAACGATCACACTCACATGAAACTCCTGCGTCGGTGCCACGAAGACCATCAAGTCCTCGCAGTGCTCACCGCGGATATCCAGCCGCAGCACTTCGCGCCCCTCATCTTCGATCAAACCAATCTGCATATCCCTGTAAGGCGGATCTTCCAGCAACTTGTTCTTGATGATCGTGATCGTTTCTGCTGCCCAGTTCTCTTCCTGCGCCGGCTTTGCCTGCTTTTTCTTTCTGCCAAACATATCTGTCCCTCCTGGCTCTTTGCCGAATGACGCCTACTGCTTCTTATGCCCTTATTATAGGAATCGCTCCGCCTCTTGTGGTCGCTCCGCAGGCGACATCATAATTCCAAATAAAAAACCGCCCGCAGGCGGTTTTTGTTGGGTGCAATCTGTTGCTGTAACGCGCACTCCTTCCTTATAATCATTTCCATTTATCGATCAGCTCCATCGATGGATCATAAAGTCCGTCCTCATACAGTTGCTGCTCGATAGCCGTCTTGGCCACATACGCGTCCTGTTCGTCATTCTCCATCAGCTTAGTCACAAGCTTGCCGGATCCCTCTGCCAGGATATGCAGTGTGTGCGCGAGTTCCTCGTCATTGCGACTCGCTGAGCTCTGCTGGCTGTACGACTTCAGCATGTCATTCACAAGCGGGATATAATGCCCGACAAATCGCTCCGTCCGTGCCAGTTCCTCTTCACTATCCGCAACATCTTTCGCTTTCTGTACGTTGGATAGAATGCTGTCCGCATAGACGCGCAGATCATCCGGCAGCGATTGCGATAACTTCACGAAGTCTTCCATTGGTGTAGCCTGGGGCACCGCCTTGGCAATCCCCAGTGCCTCCCGCACTTCATCATCATAGTAGAGGGGGTTTGATTCCGGGATGTAGAACTCGTACGACTGGAAGATCACCGAGATCCCATGCCGGAACCCCAGCGCTTGCTTGAGTTTGCTCCCCATGGACAGCGAACTGAGTACATTTTCCTTCAGTGCAATGTCACCGCCGGCCTTCACCTTGCGGATCATTTTGTTGAACTGTTCGATCGGTGTCCCCTCATTGCAGAGCGCACAATATACATTCAGCCCGGTGATATCCCCGAACGGATTTTGCACATGGAACTCCGCCCTGCCTGTCTGCATCTGCACCGTCCAGCGGTCCTTGCTGAATGTCCTGTTCAGCATGTCCGTGAATCCGTTCAGGCAGACGATGCTGTCGGAGTGCACGCGCAGCGAAGGCGATTCCTCCTTCGCGCTCTCCACCATCTTCTCCTGCGCCATGCGCTTCAGTTCTTTGCCTTTAAACAAGAACAGCGCGCCGCCAATGATCAGCAAACATAGGACGATCATCCAAATCGTATCAGCCATACTCATCACCTACCGTTATTATTCTACGTGCTGAACTGTTGATTGATTCTTTGGCATACCCTGCATTGATGCACCGCCAATGTAAAGATTATTCCTGTCAAACATTAGTGTCACAGGTCGGTTATACATGCGATCGACTGTCTTTAAGTTTTCTATGAACGGCTCAACGTGAGCACTGCTCTTCGACACCAGTGTGTTCAACCTCTTATCATCCCGCGTCTCTTTATGGAGTTTAAGACTATCCCCGGCATCTTCAAGGTTTTCATCCAACTGTGTTCTGCTAATCAGCGGCACTTTAGCGATGGCTTTTCCTGATGCTTTTGTTATCTTACCGAGACCACCAATCAATGCCGCCTGAACAGTTTTATCGCCTTCACGTTCAAGTTTGTCATAAATATCTGTATAGATTTCTCTATATTCAATCGAATAATCGCTGACCTTATTGATGACATTCTGTATGTATTTGCTCTCAAAACTCTCGGCAAGCATCACATCGAGATATGATGCCATTCCATACAAATACACCGCAAGTTGATAGTCCTGTATTTCGCTCTTGAGCTCTACAAACTTGTCTTTGACATCCTTATCTAACTGGATGAATTTCTTTTTTTCGATCCGCTTCTCGATCATCTCCCGATGCTTAATAATACTCTTCTCTGCACTCTGCTTAATATCTAGCACTTTTTCATGGTTGCTCTTTCGGTAAGTTTCATTACCCCAGTTATACTTATAGTTGTTCACGATATCCGTAAGAAAGAGGAGATTCGCTTTCAATCCAGCCTTTTCATCTTCTTTTAGCAAATCCAAAATGGCCTTTTGTGCTTCTTCAATCTCCCCAAGTTTATGTTCGATTCCTACCAATGCAACCGCCATAACCATCATCGCAGGATTGATCTCAATAGGATTGGGCATATCTTTAGCAACCTCAACAGCATGGAAACGAGCCTGCCCCATAAGTTTGTTTCCCGCATCACTAAAAACACCACCTAGGAATCCGCCATCTTTCGCGACCGCCAGATGTCCCCCTAATGGTATATCTGCCTTATAAAGTATTTCTACAGCAGGTTCTGCAGCATTCATAAACTGTTGAAAGGCATCTGCAAATGGTGCCACTCCTGCTCCTAAAGCAGCTAATTCTTCCCACGGGATCCGTTCGCTCTCATCAAAACTAACGGAATCTTTGTCCTCCACAATATCCGGATAGAATTCCAGGTTTCCCATTGCTTCCGTAACAATTTCCTTGTTTCTTTCATCCACAATGTTCACCTTGTCATAATGATAACTAGCTATTTCCATTATACCCCATATACTTACAATCCGAATGCTCAACTTCGGCCAACACGAGTTGGCGCTTGGTAGATATATCCAGTTTTAGCGAATTCGGTCCACAGTGGCGCCGTTTTTCGAGAATGTGGACAGAATCCGCCCCTGCTTGCACATTTATACGAAAAAACCGCCCGTAGGCGGTTTTCATTTCCTTCTGTTCTCCGGCGACGCGGCATATTCGCATCGCGCCGGCAACTCAGCTGCGCAGAACTTTCGCATCGCGCCGGCAACTCGGTTGCGCAGCGCTCCGGCCGCGCGCATTCTTTAGTTCATATGGTGCCCACAGCCGCCTTCATGATGGCCGCAGCCGCCTTCATGATGGCCGCATCCGCCTTCGTGGTGATGGTCATGATCGTGGTGATCGCAATGTGCATCCGGGTCATATTCCAGATTGTCAGCTGCCAGCGCTTCCGCCGCCGCATCTGCAGAGCCCTGCACGCCAGGATAGACAGTAATGCCAGCCTCAGCCAGTGCCATCTGTGCGCCGGGGCCGATCCCGCCGCAGATCAGAGCATCAACTTCCGCAGTCTGCAGGAAGCCCGCCAGTGCACCGTGTCCGTTGCCATTTGTGTCTATCACCTGCGCAGCGACGATCTTGCCGTCTTCCACGTCGTATACCTTGAACTGTTCGGAATGCCCGAAGTGCTGAAATACCATACCGTTGTCATATGTTACTGCGATTCTCATTTACCTTTTTCTCTCCTTACTGTCTTGTTTGCTCTACGGCGCACCCGCGCCACTATTTCCTGATAAACTGCTCGTCTCCGCCGAATTCTTCACTCACATACCGCTCGGCGCGCATGTGCAGGTCGTACTTTTCGCGAAGTGCCGCGATCTGCGCCATCATCGGCGAAGCGTGGTGCGCATCGATGGCTTCCTGGTCGCGCCAGCTGTCGATGAGCAGCACCGTCTCCGGGTCGTCCATTGGCTGGAAGTACTCATAGCGCATGTTGCCGTCTTCTGCGCGGATCGCATCGGCCGTGCCGGATGCTTCCATCTCTGCGGCAAACGCCTTCGCTGCGCCGTTCCCGCCCGTGTAGTATAAATTAATTGTGATCATGATGTCTAGTCCCCCTGCGGCCGCGCGTGCCCCGTCTGTTGCCTATTCCTCTATCTCCTCAAACATCGCCTTCACGCTCGGCGCGTTCTTCGTCAGTTTCTTGATCGACAGATCCTGAGCCTTATCGTTGGCCAGGCGCAGGTTGTTCTCCGACGAGAGCAGTGCCTTCTTGGTCTTCTCGAGGTGGTCGATGGTCTTGTCGATCTCGTCGATGGCCGTCTGGAACTTCTCGCTCGCGATGCGGTAGTTGCGCCCGAACTTGTCCTTGAAGTCATTCATATTCTCCTCGAAATGGAGGATATCGAGCTGCTGGTTCTTCACGATCTGCAGTTCACGCTGGTACTGGAGTGAGTTCTTCGCCGCATTGCGCAGCAGCGTGATCATCGGGATGAAGAACTGCGGCCGGATGACGTACATTTTCTCGTATCTGTACGAGACGTCAACAATACCGTTATTGTAAAGTTCACTGTCCGATTCCAGCAAAGACACGAGCACCGCATACTCGCAGCCCTTCTCGTTCCTGTCTTTGTCCAGTTCTTTGAAGAAGTCCTCGTTCTTGTGCTTGGTCGCGGTCGTGTCCATCTCGTTCTTCATCTCGAACATGATGGAGATGTACTCCGTGCCGTCCTCGTCCGCCTCGCGGAAGATGAAATCGCCCTTGCTGCCGCTCCGCGCGTCGTTGTCTTTCTCGAAGTAGGCGTTCGGGAACGCCGTCATGCGGATCGCATTGAACTCGTTCAGGCAGTGCTGCTCAAGGCTCTCCCCGACCATCTTTGTGGACTGCCGCGCCTTGAAGTCCTTGTAGTACTCGATCTGCTCGTCCTTGTCCTTGAGCAGCACGTCGTAGTGCTCCTTGAGGCTCTTTTCCTTGAGCTCCGCCTCGGCCGCGGTGTTCTCGAGCTTGCCCCGGAGTTCGGTGACTTCGGCCGCCTTGTCGGCGATCTCTTTGTCTTTATCTGCAATCGCCTTGCTCACAGCGAGTTCTTTCTCGGTCTCGCTGTTTTCGATTTTGGCTTCGAGCTTCTGCACGGCGAGTTCTTTCTCGGAGCGCAGCTGTTCCGCCTGGGCCGCTTTCTGAGATTCCAGTTCCTTAATGCGCGCCGCGCTCTCCGCCTCGAGCTGCTCCAGCCGGCGGGTTTTCTCTGCGAGTTCCTTCTCCTTCTCAGCGAGCTCATCTGCGTGCGTCTTCTGCTGCTCCATCCGCGCGATCTCGATGTCCTTCTCACGCGATTCCAGGAGCGCCGCCTCGCGCCGCTTCAGTTCTTCTTCGAATTCGTGGTCCCGCACCTGCTGCATGATCTGCGCATAGCCGGACTCATCGACCTGAAATACCTTCCCGCAATGCGGGCATTTGATTTCCTGCATGGTGTTCTCCTTGTGTTTTGCGGCCGCGCTGCTTCCGGCGATTCCAGTGCCGGGCAGCCGCCTGCATCTATTATACCACAGTAGTTGAGTGAACAAGTCATCCAACTGCTGTATCCGGCCTCATCACGAAGTTTTATGAAACGAGCTTCAATTCTTCGATCTAAGGCGTTTTTGACGGTATAGAAATGGTATAATATAGCCAAT
>Ga0129307_1001635_pt1 | contig 22436 bp, 23 predicted proteins | sample P1105metagenome_FD_94437 | JGI IMG/M metagenome (GOLD analysis project Ga0129307, IMG submission 94437) | Capybara group fecal microbial communities from Wisconsin, USA - P1105 metagenome | ecosystem: Host-associated > Mammals > Digestive system > Large intestine > Fecal | place: USA: Wisconsin... | reverse complement strand
TTTCAATTGAATTTTATTTTTCAGACTGCTTCGGCGGTCTTATTGTCGTACCTATTTTTTCTATTGTGAAAGTTTTGTGAAACATTCGGTTTGACTATTGACTTTTTATTGCAGGTCTGGGGTTCAACGGACTGGTCGGATTCAGCCCTATCGCAATGATGAAAAATGCACTCGGCTCGGTGATGGCAGTCGAACGATACGGCAGTGCCTTCTTCAAAAACGGCGCACAGCCTGCCGGTGTACTCGAGCATCCGGGCGTGCTGAAAGATCCACAGAAAATCAGAGACAACTGGACAAAGGCATACGGCGGCGCAAGAAACGCCCACCGCATCGCAGTCCTCGAAGAAGGAATGCAGTATAAGCCGATATCGCTGCCGCCGGAGGACTCGCAGTTCTTATCTACCCGCGAGTTCGATGTGGAAGAAATTTGCCGTATGTTTCAGGTGCCGCCGCATCTGGTACAAGACCTGAAACGCAGCACCTTCAATAATATTGAGCATCAGGGCATTGCATTCGTGCAATACAGTCTCATGCCGTGGATCATCCGTATTGAAAAAGGCATCATGAAAGACCTTCTGCTCGAAGGGGAACAGGATGTGTATTTTCCGAAATTCAACGTGGACGGTTTGATGAGGGGCGATTACCAGTCTCGTATGAACGCCTATGCTATCGGTGTTGGTAACGGCTTTATGTCGCCTAACGATGTGCGCCGTCTTGAAAATATGGACTTGATTCCGGACGATCAGGGCGGCAACGACTACTACCTCAATGGCAGCTACAATAAGCTGCAAGATGCAGGTGCCGCATACGACCTTGACGAGCCGGAGGAAGATGACACCGAGGAGCAGACAGTTACAGAAAATACACCGGAAGAAGAAACTGATGACCGTTTCCTGCGTAAGAAACGCAGGAAGAAAGTACGAAACGGAGGGATGTAAATGCCGAAATTCTGGGACTATATCCACGATGACAGCGGCGGCAGAGTGCTGCGCCTCGAAGGGCCTATCGACTCGGAGAGCTTCTGGGGGGATGAAATTACGCCGCAGGACTTCCGCGATGAGCTGTACACCGAAGACGGTGATATCACGCTATGGATCAACTCGCCCGGTGGCAATGTGTTCGCCGCAGCCGAGATTTACACGATGATCCGCGATTATCCGCACAATGTCACTGTGCGCATCGCAAGCATCGCTGCATCGGCGGCAAGTGTGATCGCAATGGCGGGCGATACCGTGGAGATGTCTCCGACTGCCCTCCTCATGATCCATGATCCCAGCACAATTGCAATGGGAAATGCGCGTGATATGGAGAAGGCTATCGCCACACTCAACGAAGTCAAGGAGTCCATTATCAACGCATATATGGCGAAAACCGGGCTTTCCCATAACCGTATCAGCAAGCTCATGAGCGATGAGACTTGGATCAATGCGAAAAAGGCTGTGGAGCTTGGCTTTGCCGATGTGATCCTGTTTGACGAGAAAAATCCCGAGCCGGACAAGAAGGAGGATGAACCTGACGATCCGGACGAGCCTGAGAAGCCCGATCAGGAAGGTGATGACGATGAGGGCGATGAAAAGAAAGAGACCGAAAAGAAGCCGTTCAAGCTGGACACCGGCGATGCCCTTTGGGAGTACAGTACCCGTGTCATGGGACAGACCATTCTGGGAAAGATCACTGCAACCGCAGACAAAGCCGACACGAACGACACTCCCGATGACAAAACTGATGCACCGAAACCTTCCGAGGAAGGGCTGACCGCACCGACAGTTACTGTGCCGGATATGCCTGTGATCGGCATGGACGGCAAAACAGCAGACGGCTCGATGCCGTATGAAATTCTGAAACAGCAGCTTGCTTTCATGAGATAAGACACATCTCACAAGCAGGCTGTATTATTATGACCGCCGGAGTTTTACCTCCGGAGAAATGGAGAAAAAGATATGAGCAAGATCATGGAACTTCGCAGCAAGCGCAATACCCTGTGGGAGCAGACTAAGGCATTTCTTGAAAAGCACCGTGGTGAGAACGGTCTTGTTGAGGCTTCCGCAGTGGAGCAGTACAACAAGATGGCAGGTGAAGTGCAGGCACTCGGTGCCGAGATCGAGCGTCTCGAGCAGCAGGCAGCCCTTGATGCCGCACTCTCTGCACCGACCAGCAAGCCTGTCACCAACGCTCCCGGCACAAAGAATACGCCGCCCACCAACCCGACCGCAACCGACGAGTACAAGTCCGCCTTCTGGGATATGATTCGCAACAAGGGCGATCAGCTTGCAGTCCGCAATGCGCTCTCTGTCGGCGAGGATACCGAGGGCGGCTACACTGTGCCGGACGAGTTCGAGCGCAGACTGATTCAGGCACTGGAAGAGAACAACATCTTCCGCCAGATGGCAACGGTCATCAAGACAAACAGCGGTACCCGTAAGATCCCGATTGCCAACGATACGATGGAGGCGCAGTGGATCGATGAGGGTGAGGAGATCCCGGAGACCGATACCCGTTTCGGTCAGACGACCCTCTCCGCATACAAGCTCGGTACAATGATCAAGATCAGCAACGAGCTTCTGCACGACTCCGCCTTCGACCTCGCATCGTATATCGCTGCACGTTTCGGTGTGGCGATGGGCAATGCCGAGGAGCGTGCGTTCTTCACTGGTGACGGCGACAAGAAGCCTCTCGGTATCCTCGATGAGACCGGCGGTGCAGAGCTGGGCGTGACTGCAGCATCTCAGACTGCGATCACCTTCGATGAGATCTTTGATCTCTACTACAGCCTGAAGTCTCCCTACCGCAGAAACGCACAGTTCGTCTGCAACGAGACCATCCTGCTTCAGCTTATGAAGCTGAAGGACAAGAACGACAACTACCTCTGGAAGCCGTCTCTCGATATCGCAAAGCCGGATACGCTGCTCGGTCGCCCCATCCGCACTTCCTCCTTCATGCCCGGTATCGCCAAGGGCGAGCGTGTTCTTCTCTTCGGTGACATGAAGAATTATTGGGTCGCTGACCGTCAGAACCGCACCTTCCGCCGTCTGAACGAGCTGTATGCCCGCACAGATCAGGTCGGCTTCCTTACCACGCAGCGTGTGGACGGTCGTCTCATCCTGCCGGAGTCTGTGAAGGTCCTCAAGATGGCAGGTACCAAGTCCAACACCACGGGCGGCGGCACGACCGGCGGTAACACAGGCGGCAATGGCTGATAAAAACGGAGGGCAGATCAATGAATCTGATCTCACTGCCTGAAACAAAAAACTACCTCCGTGTTGACCACTGTGAGGATGACAAGCTCATCCTCACTCTGATCGATACGGCACAGCGGCTCGTGATGGATGTGGGCAGAATGAATGAAAAGCAGTTAGCGGAAAATGAGGAAACCTCCCGGCAGGCTATGCTGTATACTGTTTCGTACCTCTATGAGAACCGCAATACTGCTGATTATCATGCACTCACCTTGACATTGCGTGCGCTGTTATTCGCACAGAGGGAGGGCATCGTCTGATGGAGATCGGGAAACTGAATCAGCGCATCGCCGTGCTCGAAAACCATGTCAAAAAAGATGCGATCGGAAATCACAAGGCCCGGTGTGAGGAGGTGTTCTCCCTCTGGGCTTCTGTGACGGTATCCAATACTGTGGGCGGTGCTACTGAGGAGACCAATACCGGCGTGACCAGAGAGATACAGAAGATCGAGGTCATTATCCGGCAGACTCCGCAGACAAAGCGCATGGCATCGACTGCGTACAAGATCCGTTTTGACGGTATCGACTACGACATCAAGGGCATTGTTCCGAATTATCAAGCGCAGGGCTATATGAAGCTGATCTGCGAATCACGAAGGGCGGGATCAAAGGATGACATCTATTGACGATATGGCTGCGGAGATCATGGAGGGCTTGTCGGAGTACGCAGAGCTTGCGGATACAGCAATGAAAAAGGCAGTCCGCAAGACTGCGACCGCCGTCAAGAATGAGATCTCTGCAAACGCTCCTGTGAAGTCAGGCCGCTACAAACGTAGCTGGACGGCGAAGAAGACAAAAGAAAACAGCCACACGCTGGAGATGACTGTCCACAGCAAAGACCGCTACCAGATCGCGCATCTGCTCGAACACGGTCATGCAAAGCGCGGAGGCGGTCGTGTGGCGGCTATCCCGCATATCGCTCCTGCTGAGGCAAACGGTGCAGATATGCTCGAAACGCTCATCAAAAAGGAGTTATCGTGACCTACGAAGAGATCAACGAAATGATGCAGGAGATCGGGATGCCCTTTGCGTATCACCATTTCGCAGAGGGTGAAAGCCCGGAGCCTCCCTTCACATTGTTCCTGTCTCCCGGCGAGGACACATTTTCCGCAGATAATCTAATGTATCACAGCTTCAAAGAACTGCACATCGAGCTTTATACAGATGAAAAGTCGCCGGATACGGAACAGCGAGTGGAGGAAGTTCTCCTGCATTATAACATCTACTACACAAAATCTGAGGTATGGATAGAGTCCGAAAAGCTCTATGAAGTCCTTTATACAATGGAGGTATGAATATGGCTCTGAAGAAGAACAAGGTCAAGTTCGGTCTGAACAAGGTCCACTGGGCGAAGATCACGGCATGGTCGGACGACGGCGTTCCGACATTTGCAACGCCTGTGCGCCTGCCCGGTGCGGTCTCCCTGAGCATCGATGCCAACGGCGAGAACGACAATTTCTACGCCGACAATACCGTTTACTACGTCATCAACAACAATGCCGGCTACGAGGGCGACCTCGAGGTGGCACTCATCACCACCGATTTCGCAACGGCGATCCTTGGCGAACAGCTCGACAGCAAGGGCGTTCTCGTTGAGCGCAACGATGCGGAGACCTCGCAGTTCGCGCTGCTTTTTGAGTTCGACGGCGACAAGAACCACATCCGTCATGTGCTGTACTGCTGCTCTGCTTCCCGTCCTGCGACCGAAGGTCAGACCACCGAGGAGAGCAAGGAGGTCAAGACCGAAACGCTGTCGCTGAAGGCATCGGCGCTCCCGTCCGGTCTGGTCAAGTCCAAGACCTGCGAGAGCACGGACGAGACCACCTACAACAACTGGTACAACTCCGTGTATATCCCCACGGCGGCGACCACCAACAGCACCGGCACCAAGACCGCAAGCACCACCAAGACATCCACCACTGACTGACCGGAGGTAAGAATATGGCTATCAAGAAAACGATCACTGTTGACGGTATCGAGGTTCCTTTCAAGGCGAGTGCAACCCTGCCTCGCCTTTACCGCGCCAAGTTCCGCAAGGATATCTTCAAGGATTTCGCCGCCCTGAAGGATTCCGTGGATGAGAGCGATGAGGAGAATTCCGGTCTCGGCATCGAGAGCCTTGAGGTTTTTGAGAACATCGCCTGGACAATGGCAAAGCACGCCGATCCGGAAGGCGTTCCGGACAGCCCTGACGAGTGGCTGGAGCAGTTCAACACCTTCTCCATCTACGAGGTGCTGCCGCAGCTCTTTGAACTGTGGGGCGTGAACCTGGAGACGCAGGCAGAGTCAAAAAAAAATCTCGCCCAGTTGACCGCGAGATGACAACGCCGCTGTTCCTTCTCCGATGTGTGCAGATCGGGCTGAGTTTATCCGACCTCGATCTGCTCACCATCGGGATGGTCAACGAAATGTTCATTGAAAAGGATAATGACGACTATGATTACCCCTATAAGGCAACTCAGGCGCAGATGGATGCCTTTTAATGCACTCCGTGTGTCACTCTATCCTCTACCTCGGCTCTTTTTCCATCGTTAAAACGGTCGAGAGAGCCGACGAGGTAGCCCGTGATGCGGCGCACCCGGTCAAACGGGATATCTGCAAACTCATATTTCAGGTCTACAAAGTCGCCGTCCGGTGTGATCGTCATTTTATTGATGATCTTATTAGGATATAGCTCCTTTGCACGAGCGATATATGCGTCAATTTCCTGCTGAGGGATCTGCTGTCCGATTACTTCTACTTTCATTTATATTCACCTACAAGTACAGTATTTCATAGTAAAGCCCCTACCGGAACACAGAGGTGGTTGCATTACCCGGCAGGGGCTATAACTATTATAATGTATATCTCTGAAAAAGTCAACTGAAAAATGGGAGGTGAGATCGCATGGCAAACAGAATCAAGGGTATCACCGTTGAGATCGGCGGCGATACCACTAAGCTGTCGAAGGCGCTGGAAGGTGTCAATAAAAACATCCGCAGCACACAGTCACAGCTAAAAGATGTAGAAAAGCTGCTGAAGCTCGATCCGACGAATACGGAACTGCTGTCGCAGAAACAGCGCTTGCTTGCCGATGCCGTATCATCGACCAGTGACAAGCTCGAAACGCTGAAAAAAGCCAGCGAGGAAGCCGCCAAAACAAAGGATAACTATGATGCGTGGAAAGCAAAATATGATCCGCTGAAGCAGAAGATCACCGAGACGGAGACTAAACTCGCTGACCTGAAAGAACAGGCAAAAACTGCCGATGAACAGCTTGCCAAGGGCGAAATTTCGCAGGAGAAATACGATGCATTGCAAAGGGAGATCAAGGAGACCACCGATGAGCTGTCCGGGCTGAAACAGCAGGCTAAGGATGTGTCTGATGAGTTCGGGCATCCGATCTCGCCGGAGCAGTATGATTCCCTGCAGCGTGAGATCATCGAAACAGAGCAGGAGCTTCAGAACCTGCAGCGTGAGGCGGACAACTCCCGCACGGCACTTGTGAAGATCGGTGAAGCCGGCGAAACAATGGAAAAGGTCGGCGATAAGATCGCAGGTGTCGGCACCAACCTGACTAAATATGTGACCGCCCCGATTCTCGGACTGGGTACTGCTGCGGTCAAGACCACGGCAGATTTTGATGCCTCCATGAGCAAGGTCTCCGCTGTGTCCGGCGCAACTGGCGAGGACTTGGAGGAGCTTCGTGCAAAAGCCCGTGAAATGGGATCGCAGACGAAGTTTTCCGCATCCGAAGCCGCCGATGCCATGAATTACATGGCGATGGCAGGTTGGAAAACAACGGATATGCTCGACGGTGTTGAGGGCATCATGAACCTTGCCGCCGCTTCTGGCGAGGACTTGGCGACTACATCGGATATCGTCACGGATGCGCTGACTGCACTCGGCATGAGTGCAGAGGATTCGGCGCATTTCGCAGATATTCTGGCAGCGGCATCGAGTAATGCTAATACCAATGTGTCACTCATGGGCGAATCGTTCAAGTTTGTTGCGCCTGTGGCGGGTGCGATGGGAGCATCTGCGGAAGACCTGTCTATTGCGCTGGGACTCATGGCGAACAGCGGTATCAAGGGCTCTCAGGCCGGTAACTCGCTGAAAAATGCCCTCGTCAATCTTGTAAAGCCGACCGATAAACAGGCAGCGGCAATGGAAAACCTCGGCCTTATCACAACAGAAACCGTCAATGTGATCGACCAGGCGGAAGTTGACAAGGCAATGGCAAAGGTCGAAAGCAAGACCATCGACGTGCAGAAAGCGCAGATCGCATACAACGACGCTGTAGCAAAATACGGCGCAGAGTCCTCGCAGGCACAGACCAAAATGCTGAGTCTGCAAAAGGTCGAAAACGCGCTGACCGCTGCGCAAGAGGAACTGACAAAAGCGCAGCAAGGCACAATTGAAACCGTTAGCACCGGGCAGTCTGCTTTTGTGGACGAGTATGGCAACATGAAATCGCTCGGAGAGATCATGAACATTCTGCGTCAGAATCTTGGGGCGGTGAATGTTGACCTCGTGGACAGCGAGGGCAATCTGCGTGAATATGATGACATCATCGCCGAATTGGAATCGACGGAGGAAGGTCTGACGCAGGCGGAACAGCTCAAAAATGCGGCGATCATTTTCGGCAAACAGAACCTCTCCGGCATGATGGCGATCATCAACGCGACCGAGGAGGACTACAACAAGCTGACTGATGCGATCTACGGCTGCGAGGGTACTGCGCAGAATATGGCGGAGACCATGCAGGATAATCTCAGCGGTCAGCTCACCATTTTGAAGTCGCAGCTCCAGGAGCTTGCGATCAGTTTCGGAGACCTGCTCATGCCGACCATTCGTGCGATCGTCAGCAAGATTCAGGCATTTGTGGATAAGCTGAATGCACTGTCTCCGGCAACAAAAGAGACCATTTTGAAAATCGCACTGGTAGCGGCGGCAATTGGTCCGTTACTGGTTGCTGTCGGTAAAACCATCGCTACGGTCGGCAAGCTGATGCAGCTCATCTCCAATATGCCGCAGATTATTGCAAGCTGTAAGGCGGTATTTGCAAAACTCGGCGCGGCAATCGGCGGAATCAGCGCGCCGGTCGTTGCTGTTGTAGCAATTATCGCTGTGCTGATCGCCGCTTTCAAGCACCTGTGGGATACGAATGAGGATTTCCGAAACAAGATCACGGCGATCTGGGAGCAGATCAAGGGCGCATTCGAGAAGCTGACCTCCGGCATCGTGGACAGGCTCAACGGTCTGGGCTTTGATTTCAAAAATATTGGTGAGGTCATCCATGCGGTGTGGGAGGGACTGTGCAATTATCTCGCTCCCGTCTTTGAAACCACGTTCAAGATCATCGCAGATGTGCTGTCGGCGGTGGTCGATATCATTCTCGGCATTGTCGATGTATTTATCGGCATTTTCACCGGTGACTGGGACAAGGCGTGGACTGGCATCAAGGAAATTTTTTCTGGCATCTGGGATGCAATCGTTTCGGCACTGGGCGGTGTCATGGAACTGCTGTGTAACATCTTCGGCACAAACCTCGAAGAGGTGACGGCATTCTGGAGCGATGTTTGGACGAACATCAAGACATTTTTCGTGAATATCTGGAACAGCATCACCGGCTTTATTTCCGGTGTGCTGAACGGCATCAAGACCTTTTTCACGAACGTCTGGACTGCCATCAAGGACTTTTTTGTGGGTATCTGGACGGCGATCTACAACTCCGTTTCGGAGAAGATCGAGCTGATCCGCTTTGTCATCTCCACGGTCTGGAACGCCATTTATACAACGATCAGCACGGTGCTGAATGCAATCTGGTCGGTCATTACGACTGTATGGCAGACGATCTATGACATTATTTCTCCGCTGCTGGACGCTTTCCGCTACCTGTTTGAGACGATCTTCGAGGCAATTCAGATCTTGATCGGCAGGGCGATGGACTGGGTACACGAGAAGATTACAGCGATCTGGAATGCAATTGTGGCTTTTCTAACTCCGATTTTGGAGGGTATCCGGGACTTCTTCCAGACCATCTGGAATGCGATCAGCACGACCGTTTCCACAGTGCTGGATGTGATCTACAATGTCATTATGACGGTGTGGAACGCTGTATCCGGCTTCATTTCGTCTGTGCTGAATGCGATCTGGTCGGTGATCTCCAGCATCTGGAACAGCATCAGCGCACACATTTCTGCTGTGCTGAATGCCATTTATTCCGTGGTGAGCAGTATTTGGAATGCTGTCAGCGGATTTATCAGCGGCATTCTGAACACAATTTTTGCGACAGTCGCAAATATCTGGAACAGCATCAAAAATACAGTCAGCACTGTCATGAACACCATAAAAACAACGGTTTCCACGATTTGGGACAGCGTGAAAAATGCCGTGACGCAGAAGATCACGGCGATCAAGGACACCATCGTAAACGGCTTCAATGCTGCCGTCAGCTTCATCAAAAATCTTGCATCGCAGGCGGCAAGCTGGGGCGCAGATATTATAAACAATATCGTCAGCGGTATCAAAAGCAAGATCAATGCCGTTGCAGATGCAGTCAAGGGTGTGGCTGACAAGATCCGTTCCTTCCTGCACTTCTCCGTACCGGATGAGGGACCTCTGACCGATTTTGAGAGCTGGATGCCGGACTTTATGAACGGACTTGCGGACGGTATCAATGCCAACGCAAGTGTTGTGACCGATACGCTGACCAATTTCGCCAACGGCGTGACCGAGACTGTCAAGAATATCATCACCAAGGCGCTGGACGGCATTGTGAATATCACTTCCGGGTTTATGGATCAGGTGTTCTCGAACATCAAAACGATCTGGGACGGCGCAAAAAAGACCATTGATACGGTGATGAACCAGATCAGCAGCGGTGTTACTTCTGGCTGGAAAAATATCGTTTCTACGATCAAAACGGCGCTTGAGAATATCAAAGCGGTCATCACCACAACGTGGAAAGCGGCGGCGACAGTTGTTGAAACTGCTCTGAACGGCATCAAAAAGATCGTGACGGCGGTCTGGACAGCAATGAAAACGCTCATCAACACGGGGCAGCTTGACATCAAAAATGTGATCTCGACAACATGGGGCGCAGCGAAGGACGTTGTGAATGATGTGCTGAGTGCGATCAGAACCGTGGTGCAGTCTGTCTGGAACGCTATGCCGGATATCGTGAGAAACCCGATGAATCAGGTAAAGGATGCAGTGCTGTCTATCTGGGATAACATCAAAAACGGTATCGGTGACAGGCTCGGCGGTGTTCGTGATGCTGTCAACAACGTCATGGGTGCGGTCTATGATGCTGTCATGGACAAAGTCAACAGCTCTTGGTCTTGGGGGCGTGACCTCATTCAGAACCTCGTCAACGGTATCCGCTATCTGTATGCGGATGTGGTGAACGCCGTTGCTGACGTGGCGAATGCGATCTGGGAGTACCTGCACTTCTCCGTGCCGGAAAAAGGCCCCCTGACCACCGTGAATGAGTGGATGCCAGACTTCATGAAGGGGCTGGCACAGGGTATCAACAAGAGCAAGAAGTATGTCGAAAAGGCAGTCGAAAGCGTGTCGGGCGCAATGCAGCTCTCCATGCAGTCCGGGCTTGAAATGAAACTGGACGGCATTTCGGGTGCAATGCTGACAGGCAGTGCAGGCGGTACCGTCATCAACAACTATAACAACGACAACAGCCGCACAGTGAATCAGACCAATAATAGCCCGAAATCACTGTCACGGCTTGAGATTTATCGTATGACACGCAATGCGCTGAATGTGTGAATATGTTATACGGTTATTCTCATTGAGATTCAGAATGGTGGAGGATTATGCTCGACCGGATCCTGTCAGTTTTTTTAGCACTTTGCTGCGGAAATCGCTATTCATGTGCTCACGAATATATCCGATGAATCTGTCACGATCTTCTGCCATCCACTGTTCTATGTATTTCTGATAAAAGGCGGTCTCCAGTTTCTTTTTATCGCCGCTGCAATATACGGCTGCGAAGCCCAGCATGATGTTGATGTCGATTTCTTCCGCAGTCTGATGAAACAGTGTAGAGAACATTTCTCGCATCTTATCAACCGCAGTATCCGCATAGCCTTCCTCCCGGTAGAGGATCAGTGCACGCAGTGGCCATTTAAACTCCATTACGACGCCACGGTAAAATGTGTAGGCGGCATATCTCAGCGGAAAATCACACACTACCGAAAGTGCTGCAAAATGGTTTTCCTCCGGGTCGCCGCAGTAATGCACTTGTTGAATAGCTGTCAGTGGAATTGTTTCCGGCAGGTCATCACATTCGCAAGCAAGCCATTTGCGCAGATGTTCTTCATCCTCCTCGCTCCACTCCGGCATATGATTCACACCACGATTGCGGAGCTCTTCACGGCCTTTCTTGTCAATAAAAATGAGTCCGTCTGCAAGCCTTCTTGCTTCCTGAAGTGCAAAATCCTTGCAGCGTCCAACCTTGTAAAGTGAGCCTGAAATTGTTTCCAGCCATGATTTGCTCAACGGGCAATCTGCAATGAATCCTTCACGCAGCAATGCTTCAAAGACATCGTGTTCTTCGGAAAGATACTTGAAAAAGCGCTTGATTTGTGCATTGCTTTTTTCTTCTGTGCTGCTGAGATACTGAACGACAAATTCACGGATTTCTTCCTGTGTCAGCACAGGATCTTCTTTTTTTGTCATAATGATTCCTCCTTATATTAAGAGTTCTCTGCGTAAAATGTATACTATGTCTTTAGTGTACCATATACGCAGGAAGAAGTCAATATAATATTGTGCAAAGCGCAAAGATTGTGTCTCTAACGGTTTGACAATGCGTACACGTTATTTAGCTTTGTATAGTATAAAAACACAAAAAGAAGGAGATGATGATATGTTTTTCAGCCTAATCTTAGAAAACTCCGCCGGAGACCAGATCGACATGACGGCAACCGCAAACCAGTATATGACCTCAAAGATCGAGGGGCTTTCCCCGCCGCCCGGAACGATCAGCACCTCCTCCTACGCAGGTATGGACGGCAGCTACCTCAACAACGCCTTCATTGAAAAGCGGAATGTGGTCATTCATTTTGAGATGCGAGGTGTGGGCGTAGAAAAGCGCCGTCATCAGTTATACAAGGTGGTGAAACCAAGCAGATATGTCAAGGTCTACTACAAGACAGCAGGCATAGATGTTTTCACTGAGGGTTATGTGGAAACCTGTGAGCTCAGCAACTTTGAGCAGCTTGTCACGGGACAGATCTCTATCCTGTGTCCTGACATCTACTGGTACTCCACGGAATCCGTCATGGCTTATTATTCGCAGATCACAGGTGCATTCACATTTCCGTTCCCGACGGAGAGCAATCCGGAGCCGTTTATTCTCGGCAAATACAACACGCAGAACATGATGACCATTGTCAATGACGGTGACGAGACCGGCTTCACACTGGAGATGGAGGCGATCGCCGATGCACGTTCTCCCACGCTCTACAATGCCGATACGGACGAGTATTTACAGATAACCGGGGATATTCTCGCCGGAGATATCATTACCGTCACCACAAAGACTGGTCATAAAACGGTCACGCTTGACCGTGGCGGAGTTAAAACCAACATCATCAATCGCCTTGTTTCCGGCTCAACATGGCTGACGCTGCGTGAGGGCAAGAACCGCTTTTATCTGCGCGGCACAGGTCTTCAAAATCTGAAAGTGACGATCGTACACACAAATGCTTATCTTGGAGTGTGATATATGCAGATTGAAGTTTACAGAATGGACGCTGAAGCGGACAGCCTGACGATCACCCTCGAAGCAGTGTGTGACAGCTTCTCCTCGCTGTTATGGGATATCGAATACTACCAGTGCGGCAGCTTTGAGGTGTATATTGCAGCCAACCCGGAGAACCTTGCGATTTTCCAGACAGGCAGAATTGTAGGCAGAGATGATGACAGTCAGCATTTCGGCATGATTGAATCGGTGCAGATCGACACGGATGCCGAAAATGGCGATTATCTGACCGTGCGAGGACGTTTCCTCATGTGCCTGTTAGAGCGCCGCATCATTCACCCGACATACAATGTTACGGCACAGAAGGCATACAGCGAAATTGTGCATGATATTGTTCGGCAGAATACGCTTCTCAATGATAACCGCCGCATTCCGGGCTTATCCCTCGGCACTGTCTCCGGCTCTTGCTGGGAGCAGACCACAACGCTGCAGGTTTCCTATGAAAATCTCATGGAATGGGTGTATACCATTTGTGAGAAGATCGGCGGCACTGCAAATATCCGACTTGTGAAAGATGTTGGTGAGACCTACAAAATGGTGCTTGACCTATCGGAGGGGACTGACCGCAGTCTGATGCAGGATACAGAGCCGCATATCATCTTCTCCGATGCCTACAGCAATCTGCTGTCTTTCTCCTATGCTTCAGATACCGCTATCACACGCAATTTCGCCTACATCTACGGTCACGGCGAGGGCGCAGAGCGAAAGAACACCACATATTGTGTGGATACTGAGCCTACCTATCTCGAACGATATGAGCTATATGTGGATGCAAAGGACATCTCCGAGGAAGAACAGGTCGAGGGCGAGACTGTGCCGATTCCCGAAGAACAGTATATTGCGCTGCTGAAAACAAGAGGCTCGGAAAAACTGGTTGATCAGAAAACTGCATCGGAATCGGAGATTGCTGCAAATTCCACGCAGTATGTATACAACCGTGATTATTTCGTCGGTGACTATGTGACTGTCGAGCATAAGCGTTTCGGTATGATACAGCCGAAAGTGCAGCTCATCGGCATGATAGAGGCGTTTGACCAGAACGGCAGAAGCCTGACACCGACATTTAAGGAGTGATTTTTATGGCTTTTTCAAGCGGTTTTTTTAATTCAAAGGGGCTTGACCGCACCTATACTGCGGAGGATTTTTGTGATTATCTCGGCAGTATTATCTGCAACGGCATTCAGGACAATTATGGTGACTGCTTCAAGCTGACAGCCGCATCTTCGGGACTGAAGGTCACAGTCGGCAGGGGTAAGGCATGGATCAACGGTCACTATTTCATCAACGATGCCCGCTATTCCATCGACCTCTCCGAATTTATGGACGAGTCGCTGCCGAGATATGTTGGCATTGCGATCTATCTGGATACCACAGAATCCGTCCGCAGCGTCACGCTGAAGCTCTTTCCCGGAACGCCTGCGGAGAGTCCGCAGCTTCCGTCTATTCCACAGGATGCAGACCATGTGCGCCTGCTGATGTATGCGGTGCGCCTGAATCCGGGTGCTGAATCTCTCACTGAGCGTGATTGGTACGACTACCGTGAGGACAGGAACGTCTGCGGCTATTGCCGTTGTATCCTCGGCAAATGCAAGGTGACGGATATGCTGGCACAGTTGGCGCAAATTGAAGCAGATATGCAGAGCTACAATGACACGATCGCCGAGCTGACCAACAAGGTCGATACACTCCAGACGGAGGTCGATGACATCATCGGCGGCATCGTGGAGATCGGCTCCTGCGGTGAGAACATCCACTATGTTCTGTACGAAAACGGCAAGCTCCTGCTGCACGGCACTGGAGAGACCTATGACTATGAGATTGGAAGATCGCCCTTCTGGGAGAATGAAAATATCAGGAGTCTCGTTATCAGCGAAGGCATAACTGCAATTGGCAGCAGCGTGTTTGAGAGATGCAACAGCATGGCATCGGTAAGTTTCCCAACAAGCCTTACGGAGATTGGTAACCGGGCATTCTTTATGTACAATCAGTGCGGAATTACTTCGCTGAGTATTCCGCCATCCGTCACAACACTTGGTGAAAAGGCTTTTGTACACTTTAATGGCACAACGGTGACACTTCCTGCAACGCTGACAACCCTCGGAACTTATCTTTTTATGAGTTCTGAAACATTGACTTCTGCAAGAGTGGAATGCGCTGAACTGCCGGGATTCTGTTTTGTAAGTTGCGGCAGATTGCAAAGCCTTACACTAAGCAGAAATGTGAAAAAAGTATGCTCTCATGCCCTCAACTATACTCCGCTGAGAACTCTGACCTATGAGGGCAGTCTGGAGGATTGGGCGGCGGTCACCAAGCAGGGTAACTGGGACGGCAATGCAGGCGAGATGAATGGTCTGGACAAGGTACAGTGCCTTGATGGATATATGGAATATGACGATGAGACCGGCGAATGGAAGGTTGGTGAAGAATAATGTGGAAATTCCTTGTAAAGAACCAGAGCATTGAGATTCTCGAAAGAGAAGTCCTCGCAGATCACCAGATCCAGTATGTGCAGTTCAAGTTCACATTTGACGGCGACTGGAAGCGCTTTCACAAGGTCGTGCAGTTTAGTCAGTGCGATGAGGTGTATAGTATTGTTCTGGGCACTGACGGTACAAGCTGTTATCTGCCAGCAGAACTTCATGTGGGCGCAGTGAAAATGGGCATCTACGGCTACGACACAGCATCGGATACGACTGTGAGAGCAACAACTGTTCCTGTGACGCTGAATATCCGGGAATCCGGATTTGAAGGTGATGAACCGCCTATCCCGCCGACACCCGATCTGTATACGCAGCTTCTGAAACGCATCGAGGATGCTGAGCATGGTCTGGATGGTAAGAGTGCCTATGAGATTGCTGTGGCGCATGGCTATATCGGCACCGAGGAGGAGTGGCTAGCATCCCTGCATGGCAAGGATGGTATCACACCGGATATGTCGGAGTATCCGAAAACCTCCGAAGTCACGACCATTATTGAGCGTGAGATCGCTCCTGTTGCTGAGGAATCGCATACCCATGACAATAAGGCAACGCTCGACAGCATCACACCGGAACTGTTCTCTGACCTCTCCGGCTTGCAGCAGTTCGAGGACAGCACGCAGTATGACATTCAGACACTGAATGAGGCGCTGGACAACCTCCGACAGAAAACTCACACGCATCAGAATGCTGATGTGCTGGATGCCACAACTGCGCCGTATACGACCGAGGAAAAAGAAAAACTCTCCGGCATCTCGCCGGAAACCTACGCTACTACCGAGGCACTTGAAGCAGAGGCACTGTCGATCCGTGAAGCGATGATTCCGCTGACAAGAGAGCTGCATTCGCATACCAATAAAGCAGTGCTGGACAGCATTACCGCCATTGATACACACCTTGATGATAACAGCAGCAATCCTGTGGCGAACTATGTGCTTGCCCTTGCCATCGATGTGCTGAATACCGCAAAGCACACGCACGGCAATGCCGGAACGCTCGATAAGATCACTGAGGAGCTTATTGCTGCCATGCAGGACTTTCAGCCGTTTGAGGACTGGACGAGAGAACAGATTCACACGCTCTTTGAATCTGTCAACAACTTCTCCAATACGGCGCACACACATGAAAACAAGGCGGCGCTTGATGCGATCACGCAGGCTATGGTCGATGACCTCGGCGGTCTCCAGCAGTTCGAGGACTCCGTCACCCAGCAGATCCAGACGGTGCGTGAGTCCGTTGAGCCGGTCGTCTCGCAGGCGCACTGGCATCATAATCTGACCGTCCTGAACAGCATCACACAGGCGAAGATCAATGAGTGGGACAGCATTGCCACGCTGAAAACACAGCTCAATGCGCTGTCCACGGAGCTTACCGTTTTCAAAGGCAAATGCGACAACAACTCCGCCCGCATCGGTGTGAACGAGAATGAGATCGACAGCATTCAGGCAACCTTGCTCGACCTGCAGGCGCAGATCGATGCACTGAAAAACAACGGCTATACCGTGCTGTTTGAGTGCGGTGCTGATGTGCCTGAAAAATACGGCATTCTTCTCGGCTTCGTGGTGAACGGCGGCTTCCGGACGCTGACGAATATGCGCAGCCAGTTCCCGAATTTCTGTGCGGAAACCAACGACTATGCGCTGTTCTACGATCAGGAGGACTTCAACTGGGATGCACAGGTTCTGACCTGTGTCGAGCAGCGCATCAAGCTGACCTCGGACAGCAAGATCCAGTTCTGCTACAATTCTGGCGCAACGGAGGACGGTATGCTGTATCTCATCAACCCGCCCGGAGGCAAGATCGATGTTCCGATCACGCTGTACGCTCGGAGCGAGATCGAATACGGCAGAGCCATTCAGCTCGATTTCCAGTGGTTGCAGACGCAGAAATTCATCACCACGGAGACCGACTGCACCGGTATCCAGCCGGGTGAGTACTACCTGTGCTGGGTGGGCAGGAGCAACAACACGCATCCCATTATCCGCAGCGTGAAGGTAAAGGAGGTGGAGGCATGAAAGAAAATATCTGTACCGTGATCGGTGTGTTCGGTGGATTCATCGCTGCCTTGCTGGGTGGCTGGGATTCTGCCATGATCACACTGGTCATTTTTATGGGAATCGATTTCACCACAGGTCTGATCACCGCAACAATGGGTAGAAGCAAACACAGTAAGACCGGCAAGCTCAGTTCCAAGGCGGGCTGGGTCGGACTTGCGAAAAAGTTCTGCATCCTGCTTATGGTGGTGGTCGCCGTCCGCATGGACATTCTCATCGGCACGACCTATATCCGTGATGCAACGTGCATCGGATTCTGTGTCAATGAACTGCTCTCGATCATCGAGAACACCAGTCTCATGGGAATCCCATATCCGCCCGCAATTAAGAAGGCAATCGAGGTTTTGCAGAAGCGGGCACAGCACATTGACGATAACATTCAGGAGATGATCGATAACATGGAGGACGATAAAAAATGACCCGGACCTATCCTTTTAATGCCACCACCCAGCTTTCGGCACATTTCAATGTGTCGGAGTTCCGGTGCAAATGCGGCAAGGTGCATGACACGCTCCTTGCCGATGAGCTTGTCGAGAAGCTCGAACAGCTCTACGCTGCGCTGGATTGTTCCAAGATCATCGTGACCAGCGGCTTCCGTTGCTCGATGCACGACCGGGCAGTCGGCGGCAGCGGTACGGGACAGCACACGAAGGGCAATGCGGCAGACATTTGCTGCTACGAGCAGGACGGTCAGCCGATCAGCAGTAAGATCGTCTGCTGCAAGGCACAGGATATCGGCTTCCGTGGCATCGCCAACATCACGGCGGCATATCAGTACACTCATGTCGATGTGCGTCCGAACGGCAAGTGGTACGGCGATGAAGTTCACGGCAACAGCACGGTGACCGATGATTTTTACAAGTATTTTGGAGGCGAGGATATGAAGGGCATTGATGTAAGCGTACACAACGGCAACATCGACTGGAATCGTGTCAAGAGCGCAGGCATCGACTTTGCAATTCTTCGTGCAGGCTACGGCAGACTGGCTTCGCAGAAGGACGAGCGCTTCGAGCAGAACTATTCCGGCGCAAAGGCGGCTGGCATCCCGATCGGTGCGTACTGGTACTCCTACGCCATGAGCGAGGACGAGGCACGGCTGGAGGCGGATGTGTTTCTCTCGGTCATCAAGGGAAAGCAGTTCGAGTTCCCTGTGTACTATGATGTGGAGGAGAAAAAGCAGTTTGCCCTCGGCAAGGAGAAGGTGTCGGCGATCATGCGGGCGTTCCTCGAACGAGTGGAGGCGGCGGGATACTTCGTCGGTCTGTACGGCTCTGCATCCTCTCTGACCACGCATACGGCGGATGACATCAAGAGCCGCTACACGATCTGGCTGGCGCACTGGGTGAACCAGACCAGCTACGGCGGCGCTTACGGCATCTGGCAGCATTCCGAGAAGGGACGTGTGGATGGTATCAACGGCAATGTCGATCTGGACATCGGTTATAAGGACTTTCCGACCATCATCAAGGCGAAGGGGCTGAACGGCTACGGCGCTGAGCCGGTGCCGCCGAATCCGCCTGCACCTGCGGCAGAGGATGGCATCACGGTCGAGGTCACAGTCGACGGTCAGAAGTATAGCGGTAAACTGAATAAGGCATAAAAAAACTCCCCGGAACCGTTCATTAACGAACAGTTCCGGGGAGCATTGCTTTTTTGGGGGTGTATCAACTTACCGGGATATTATCCCTCAATTGCAATATACTTGTGATTCTCCAGCTTCTTAGGCTCTGCCTTCGGAACGCAGATGTCAAGAACACCGTCCTCGAACTTTGCCTTCACATCAGCTTCCGTCACAGTATCACCGATATAGAAGCTTCTCTGCATTGCACCGGCGTAACGCTCCTGACGGATCAGCTTGCCCTCAGTGGTCTTTTCGGCCTTGTCAAGCCCCTTTGCAGCGCTGACAGTCAGGTAACCGTTTTGGAGTTCCAGATTGATCTGATCCTTCTTGAAGCCCGGCAGATCGATCACGATCTCATAATGGTCATCATGCTCATGGACATCCGTCTTCATGACCTGCGCAGCGTGCTTGCCGTACAGCTTCTTCTCCACATCTCTGCCGAAGTCAGGGAATCTGAAGAAATCATCGAATAAGTTTTCACCGAAAATGCTAGGATACAACATAGGTCAGTCCTCCTTTTACTCGTCACATTGTTTCCATTGCTTCGAGCAAGGGGACGGAGGGTTCAGCACCCGGATCCTTTGGTGCTTCTCTGTTCCTTTGTTCTGATTATATTATAGCACTCTGAATTAGCACTGTCAAGGGGAGAGTGCTAATTTTCACACAGGTTTCATATTTTTGACAGAAATGTCACATTGGGTAAAAGCCACATCTGCATGAGGGGCAGGGATTTTTCTCTGCCCTTCTTTTTTCATATACTGTGAAGTTATCATCTGTGAGGAGGTATGCGATGACAAATGAGCAAAAACAAGCAATCGCTTCCATGCGTGACGCAGGAGTACCAATTACTTCTATTGCACAGCAGCTCGGACTTTCTGTGAATACGATCAAATCCTACTGCAAGCGGCACGGCATTCACTCCGGCTATCAGTCCAGCAAAAACATCCTGTTCTGCTTACAATGCCACAAGGAGATTACGCAAACTGAGCATCGCAAAGCAAAGAAGTTCTGCTCTGATAAGTGCCGCCAATTGTGGTGGGCTGAGAATTCAACACTGATTCCCAGAAATTCTCAAATTGAACGCATCTGCCCTGTTTGCAAAACTTCATTCTTATCATACAAAAGCAAGCATCGCATCTTCTGCTCCCGTGCCTGCTACGGTAAATCGAAGGAGGTATATCATGACAAAAAGTGAGTTGTTCGATAGAATGTACCGCTACCAAAGGGTTATGTCGTGGGTACGCTATCTGCTCAGTCAGTCCCTTATCACCAAGGCTGAGTACGCCAAAATTGATACAAAGATGGTACAGAAATACGGCATATCTTCGTGCAGCATATTCCGCTAAAAACCGCATAAAATCGTTGACTAATCTCCGAATAGGCGGTAACATGGTAAGCGAAGGAGGTGTTGCTGTGTGGATAAAAATGACCGCATAGTAGAAAGGGTTCAGTTCCCCAACAAGCCCACTGTCAAGCTTCTGAGAACGGCAGCATACGCCAGAGTGTCCAGTGGTAAGGATGCAATGCTCCATTCCCTGTCGGCGCAGGTCAGCTACTACAACAGTTTAATACAAAACAATCCCGAATGGCTGTTCTGCGGCGTGTACGCAGATGAAGCCCTGACCGGCACCAAGGACAATCGTGAGAATTTTCAGAAACTTATCTCCGAATGCAGAGCCGGACGTATCGACCTTATCATAACAAAGTCGATTTCGAGGTTCGCCCGAAACACTGTCACGCTGCTGGAGACTATTCGTGAGCTGAAAGAACTGGGAGTGGATGTCTATTTCGAGGAGCAGAATATCCACTCGATCAGCCCTGACGGTGAATTCATGCTGACACTCTTAGGCTCATATGCACAGGAGGAAAGCTACTCCGCCAGTGAAAATCAGAAATGGCGTATCCGCAAGGATTTTGAACAGGGGCGGCTCGGCAGCATTACCATGCTCGGTTATGAACGCAACAGTGACGGCACGCTTATCATTGTTCCCGAAGAAGCGGAGATCGTAAGAATGATTTTCAACGACTTTCTCAGCGGTATGGGTAAAAATGCAATTGCAAATAAACTGCTTGCAATGGGCGTTCCGACCAAGGGCGGCGGCATATGGACTGCGTGGTCGATTCGCCGTATACTGAAAAACGAAAAATACTGCGGAGACCTTCTGCTGCAAAAGTCATACCGTGAGAATCATATCACAAAGCGGAAAATGCCCAACCACGGTGAGCTGCCGCAGTATTATGTGGAGGAAGCACATGAAGCCATTATTGACAAGGAAACATTTCAACAAGTACAAGAGCTTCTAAAGATGAAACGTGACTATTTCACACCGGACAATCCGACAACTGTTACCTACCCCTTTTCTGGTATCATTCACTGCGGCTGCTGTGGAAAGTACTACCGCAGGAAAGTTCAGAGGTATCGTACCACTTGGATATGCTGGACTTACAATGCAAGGGGCAAGAAATTCTGTCCGGAATCTAAGCAGATACCGGAAGATATCCTGTATGATAAGTGCTGTGAGGTTTTAGAACTTCCCGAATTTGATGCTGAAGTATTCAGAGCTGAGATTGAAGATATTCTCGTACCGAAAGCAAATGTGTTGACTTTTCTTTTCAAAGACGGTCACGAGCAGTCAGTCTACTGGGAAGATCATTCAAGATCAGAAGCGTGGACGGCGGAGAAACGCTCCCAGGCAGCAGCGTGCGGCAAGAAGGGCGCGGCAGCGAGAGAAAGGAGAAGGAAGAAGTGAGCAAACAAGTAACAATCATTCCAGCAAAGCTGAACCGTGCAACATTCACGCCCTTAGATCAACCGAAAAAACGCAAGGTTGCTGGATACGCACGAGTTTCAACCGATTCCGAAGAACAGCAGACCTCCTATGAAGCACAAGTTTCCTACTACACAGAATACATTCAAAAGCGTGCAGACTGGGAGTTTGCAGGCGTATATACGGATCAGGGAATCTCGGCGACCAATACGAAGCACAGGGACGGTTTTAATCGAATGATCGCAGATGCTTTAGACGGTAAGATAGATTTGATCGTTACGAAATCAGTATCCCGTTTCGCCCGAAACACTGTGGACAGCCTGACGACCGTCAGAAAGCTGAAAGAAAAAGGCGTGGAGGTCTACTTCGAGAAAGAGAATATCTACACCCTCGATTCTAAGGGCGAATTGTTTATTACGATTATGAGTTCATTGGCACAGGAAGAATCACGATCTATTTCTGAGAATGTAACGTGGGGACAGCGAAAGCGTATGGCGGACGGCAAGGTCACAATG
>Ga0129307_1001634_pt1 | contig 22437 bp, 10 predicted proteins | sample P1105metagenome_FD_94437 | JGI IMG/M metagenome (GOLD analysis project Ga0129307, IMG submission 94437) | Capybara group fecal microbial communities from Wisconsin, USA - P1105 metagenome | ecosystem: Host-associated > Mammals > Digestive system > Large intestine > Fecal | place: USA: Wisconsin... | reverse complement strand
TGGCGTCGATGAATCCATCTTCAAGTTCACCGGCCCCGCCGTGGTGTTCGAAAGCCAGGAAGATGCCGTGAAGGGCATTCTCGACCCGAACGTGGTGAAGGCTGGCGACGTGGTCGTTATCCGCTACGAAGGCCCGAAGGGTGGCCCCGGCATGCAGGAAATGCTCTACCCGACCAGCTACCTCAAGAGCCGTCACCTGGGCAAGTCCTGCGCCCTCCTCACCGACGGACGCTTCTCCGGCGGAACAAGCGGCCTCTCTATCGGCCATGCTTCTCCGGAAGCCGCCAACAAGGGTAACATCGGCCTCGTGCACACGGGCGACGTCATCGAAATCGACATCCCGAACCGCAGCATCAACGTGCAGCTCACCGACGAAGAGCTGGCCGCCCGCCGCAAGGAAATGGAAGCCCGCGGCACCAAGGCATGGCAGCCGGAACACCGCGACCGTAAGGTGTCCAAGGCTCTGCAGGCTTATGCGGCAATGGCCTCAAGTGCAGATAAAGGTGCTGTCAGAGACCTATCTCTGATTGGCATTAAATAAGCCATGCGTTGAAGTTCTTACTGTGAGCCGTAGGCGACTCGTATTAACGAGTCGTCGAAGGCGAGAGCGAGGCGAGGTCGTAGGTTCTTATTTGCGATAGAGCCGAGCGGTCATCATAGGGTGCCATGCGTGACCTCTCCCTCATTGGTATAAAGTAATTCAGATCTAGATCCTTCGACTCCGCTGCGATCCGCTCAGGATGACACGCCGGAGTTTACCCCGCACTTGATGCGGGGCGGGGATGACAGCGCTGGACACGACTCCGCAAGACAGCGCCCGTCCATCGCAAGCCGGGGCGGCGCCGAAGCATCCAGGGTTGTTTAAACCAGAGAAAAACAGGGCTATTAACCGCAAAGGCCACCCCATCGGAGTGGCTTTTGTTATAATTCCCGTAGTCGGAGGTCCATCTCATGGATAGTAAAAAACTGGCTAGTGTAATGCGCGTAGCCATCATCGGTACCTTTCTTGCGGCAATCATCCTGGTTGCAGGCACCTTCTGGAATGGCCGGAGTGCCAGCGCCGATACCGAAAAGGCCGTCCGGAGCGTAAGCCTTTTGTACCTGAACGAACTGGCCGAACGCCGCGAGCAGGTAGTGGCCGCAAGGCTTGCCAACTACATAAGCGACATGGACATCGCCGTAGGCCTAATCGAGAAAGAAGACCTCAATAGCATCGAAAGGCTCCAGAAGTACCAGGCCCGCATGAAACAGCTCTATGGCCTCGAAAAGTTTGCCTTCGTCGATACCACGGGACTAATCTACACCTCCCGCGGAACCCGGACCGACATCGAACTTTACAATATTGACTACAACCACCTGACCAAGCCCGAAATATCAATCAAGAACGTAGATGCAGAGAACAAGACCGTCATTATAGCCATCCCCGTGGACAGGCTCCCTCTCGAAAACCGGATTCTCGTGGTGTGCTTTATGGAAATAAGCGTTCCCAGCCTGATTGACGGGCTTTCCTTGCAGGGCGAAAAGAACAACGCCACCTTCTGCAACATCTATACCCAGGACGGCAATTCCCTCACCAACATGGTGCTGGGAGGCCTTGCCAGCGAAGACAACCTGCTGAACGCCGTCCAGCGGGCAAATTACGACTCCGGATACTCCTTTGAAAAAGTGAAAGAAGATTTCGCCCAGCATAAGGAGGGCGTAGTGTCATTCACCTATAACAACATCCGGGAAACGCTGTACTATGTACCCGTGCACAACACGGACTGGATGCTTACCTACCTTATCCGTGAAAGTATCATCAGCGAGCAAATCGGGTCCATTTCTTCGGGAATCATCTTCCGTGGCCAGTGCCTTTCTGGGCTTACCGCACTTGTGCTGGTCGGCATGTTCGCCTTTGTCATCGTCCAGATCCGGCGCAACACGAGAATCCGGTTGGAACACGAAATCCAGGAAGCCAAGGACCGCATCAAGCAGGAATCCCTATCCGAAGCACTGAAGGTGGCAGAAGAATCCAACAAGGCGAAGACCATATTCCTTTCCAACATGAGCCACGAAATCCGCACTCCCATGAACGCCATCATCGGTCTCGACAACCTGGCCCTTCACGAGCCGGACATTTCGGACAAAGTGCGGGACTACCTCACGAAAATTGGGGGTTCGGCAGAACACCTGTTAAAACTCATCAACGAAATACTGGACATGTCCCGCATCGAGGCGGGAAAATTCACCCTGAAAAAGGAGGAGTTCTCCTTCTCAAAACTCATGGAGCAGGTGAACACCATGTTCAGCGTCCAGTGCGAAGAAAAGGGACTCAGGTACAACTGCCATCTTGCGGGCCAGATAGACGAATACTTTATTGGCGACGACATGAAACTCCGCCAGGTGCTCATCAACATCCTCGGCAATTCGGTCAAGTTCACCAACAAGGGCGGGCGCATCGACCTGAGTGTAGAAAAGATTGCCTCGTTCGAAAGGAATTCAACGCTCCGCTTTGTCATTTCCGACACGGGCATCGGCATGAGCAAGGAATTCTTGCCAAAGATTTTCGACTCCTTCGCCCAGGAAAACACAGGAAATTCCAGCAATTACGGCGGTTCGGGCCTTGGCCTTGCCATTTCCAAGAGCATCGTGGAACTGATGAACGGAAACATCGAGGTGGAAAGCGAAAAGGGCAAGGGCACCACCTTTACCGTCACGGTTACCCTGCAAGATTCCCACAGGAGCCATTCATCCGATGGGGATATCAATGTTCGGCTAAATGAACTGCACGTACTTGTAGTCGATGACGACCCCGTGGCCCTGGAGCATGCCCGGCTTGTGCTTGAACTGGCGGGCATCACTACCGAGACGGCAAAGTCCGGCAAGGAAGCCGTTGAAATGGTCAAGCTGCGCCACGGACGAAGGGAGCCCTTCAACCTGATTATCATAGACTGGAAAATGCCCGAAATGGACGGAGTGGAAACGACAAGGCAAATCCGTGCCACCACCGGCGACGAGTCTGCAATCATCATCCTTACCGCCTACAACTGGGACGATGTCCTGGACGAAGCCATTCGGGCAGGCGTCGACAGCTTTGTTGCAAAGCCGATCTTCACGGGGGCGCTGCTGGATGAATTCAAGAAAGTCCTCAAGAAAAAACAGAACGCCCTCCTGGGCAGCCCCAAGAAGGCCGAGCTGCGGGGCAAGCGCATATTGCTTGCCGAAGACGTCGACGTGAATGCGCAAATCATGGAAAACGTGCTGGCCATGCGGGAAATACAAACCGACATAGCCACCAACGGGAAAATCGCCCTGGAAAAATTCAGCGAACGCCCCGCAGGCTATTACGACGCCATTCTCATGGACATCCGCATGCCCGAAATGGACGGCCTGGAGGCAACCGCCGCCATCCGCAAACTGGACCGCGAAGACGCCCAGAAAATTCCTATAATAGCACTTACGGCAAATGCCTTCGACGAAGACGTGCAGCGAAGTTTGCAGGCGGGCATGAACGCCCACCTTTCAAAACCGATCCAACCAGAAGCCCTTTTCGAGACCCTGGAAACGATACTTTCATAACGGAGAAACCCGATGAAGAAATTTCGACAGAACAGGACCATCAAGAGAAACGTACTCATTGTAGACGACGAGATAGTCAACCGGGAAATCCTCGGAAACATTCTCTCTACGGAGTACTCGGTAAGTTACGCCGACAATGCGGAGCATGCCCTGAAAATCCTTGCAGGGGCCGATTCGGACTTCTCGTTGGTGCTTCTGGACTTGCTCATGCCCGTCATGGACGGTTTCGCTTTCCTGCAAAGGCGTTCCGAAGATGAAACGCTCAAGCGCATTCCCGTCATCGTGATGACCTCGGAAAAGGAATCCGAGGTACGGAGCCTGAAACTGGGAGCCGCCGACTTTATCAAGAAGCCCTTCGACCTGCCCGAGGTGGTACTTGCCCGCTGTGAACGAATCATCGAACTGTTCGAGGACAAGAACCTCATCAAGCAGACCGAAAGGGATGCCGTGACAGGACTCTACACCCAGGACTACTTCTTCGAATACATCCGCCAGATCGAGCACTGGGACAGCGACACCTGCCGGGACGCCCTGGTCATCGACATCGAGCGGTTCCACCTGGTCAACGAATTCTGCGGAAGGCCCTTTGGAGACCTGTTGCTTTCCAAGATTGCTGAAGCACTGGAAAAGGAACTTCCGTCCATGAGAGCCATTGCCTGCCGGTCAAACGCAGACACGTTCTACATTTACGCCGCCCACCAGGAGGGCTACAGGAACGTTTACGACGCTATCCAGAGCGTGCTCGCCGACTTCAAGATGAACAACATACGCATACGCTGCGGGCTCTGGGAAAATGTGGCCAAAGACGTAGAGGCGGAAGCGTGGTTCGACCGCGCCAAGATTGCCTGCGACCAGATTCGCGGGGATTACACCCGTTCCATTGCTCGCTACGACAGCGAAATCCACGCAAGGCAGGTTTTCGAGGAAACACTCATCCACGACTTGCCCGAAGCTATTGCCAACAAGGACCTGAAGGTCTATTATCAGCCCAAGTACAATATCGAAGGGGACTCCCCAAGGCTTTCCAGTGCCGAAGCGCTCATCCGCTGGATTCACCCGAAGCTCGGGTTTATCAACCCTGGAGACTTTATCCCGCTTTTCGAATCCAATGAGCTCATCCAGAAGGTAGACAATTTTGTCTGGAACGAAGCCGCCATCCAGATTCGCAAATGGAAAGAACAGTATGGAATCACCGTGCCCGTTTCGGTAAACGTATCCCGCATCGACATCCTAGACCCGGCTCTCGAAGCCAAGCTGGACGGCATTCTCAAGGAAAACGGGCTCTCTTCCGAAGAATACCTGCTGGAAATCACCGAAAGCGCCTATTCCGAAAACGCCAAGAGGCTAATCGAAATGGTGGAGAGCCTGCGCAGGAAGGGTTTCCGTATCGAGATGGACGATTTCGGTTCCGGGTATTCCTCGCTCAACATGATAACGAGCCTCCCCATCGACATATTGAAAATCGACATGTCGTTTATCCGCAATATGGAAAAAGACGAACGGAACATGAAGCTTGTAGAACTGGTCACCGACATCGCCAGGTTCCTGAACGTGCCCACCGTGGCCGAAGGCGTAGAAACGGAATCCCAGCTGAACACCCTGAAAAAGATGGGCTGCCAGATTATCCAGGGATACTACTTCTCGAAGCCCGTGGCTCCACAAGAATTCGCGCAGTTCATCGAGAAGGAACTTGAACGCAGGAAGGGCGCATGATTTCCATAGGATCCCTGAATGCCTTTGGGGCAAATACCGAAGAAGGGCTTGCCCGCTGCATGGGAAACGAGGCCCTTTACCTGAAACTCGTAGGCGTCATGCTTGCCGACAAGAACTTCGACAAACTCAGGAGCGCCATCGAAAGCGGGAACCTGGACGAAGCCTTCGAAGCGGCCCACGCCCTGAAAGGGGCCCTCGGGAACCTCGCCCTCACGCCACTGTACGAAAAGGCAGCCTCCTTGACGGAATTCCTAAGGAACCGAGCCGAAGCGGACTACGGGGGGCTGGTTTCGGACCTGCTCGCTTCAAGAGACTCGCTTTTATAGGAGTTTACTTTTGTTTTGCTATTTTTACAGAAAACATAACGGAAAAGAACTTTATCGAAGGGGTAATGCTGGCCTTGGATGCTAGATGACATATTCGCACAACGAAAAAGTCCCGCAGAGTGCGGGACTTTTCCATTAGACATCAACGGAAATTACTTTCCGAATTCCTTGGTGTAGGCGGCAGTGTTCTTGGCGCCGGCCTTTTTCAGTTCCTTGATCAGGCGGGTGTAGCCTTCGTTCTTGGCCCAGTCCATCACGGAGTAGCCCTGGCCGCACTTTACGTTTACATCTACGCCCTTCTTGATAAGGAACATCATGGCGTCGTAGTGACCGCCCTTCACCGTCAGGTGAATCGGGTAATAACCATCGGGGCTCTTGACTTCGAGAGGGGCGCCAGCGTCGGCCAGCAGCTCCAACATGTCCACCTTGCCAGTCTTGGCGGCGATAGTCACGGCCGTGCCCAGGTTCTGCACATCTACGCCTTCTTTCTTGAGCTGGGCCAGAAGCAGGGTCACCACTTCCTTGTTGCCCATCATCACGGCGTTGTCAATCACCTGTTCACCGTTGCCGTTACGAACATTGGCCTTTGCACCGTGGTCGAACAAGTAGTTCAGCACCATCACGTTACCCTTGTTGGCGGCGATGGCCACGGCGTTGTTGCCGTTGTCGGCGGCGGCGTCAATTTCCATAGAAGCCTGCAAGAACAAGGTCATCTTGGCGGTATCGCTGTTCACCGCATAAGACACGAACTGGTTCGGCGTAAAGGCGATTTTCTGCTTCGTCAAGTACTTACGCACGGACTGGGGATCGTTGGGGTCCATCGTATCGTTACAGGCGGTAAGGCCAGCTGCCAGCAGGCCCATAGCGCACAATCCAAGGATTTTTTTGTTCATTTTCGGGGCTCCGTAATAGTTTTTTCGTTTTCTGTCACTAAAATTACACTTTTTTTCGGGAAAATACACATTTTTTTCAAAAAAAAGCGATTTTTTGCATTATTTTCGGATGATGAGCTTGTCGCCAATGCGGATTTTGGTATCCTTCAGGTTATTCCAGCGGACAATGTCCTCGATGGTCACGCCGTACTGGCGGGAAATGTCCCACAGGCCCTCCCCCTTCTTGACCACATGGACCCGCTCCTTGGCAGGCTTTTCCGGCTTGGCTGCGGACTTTGCCGGCTTGGCCGACGATTTCTCGCTAGAAGACTTGTCCGCCTTGGCCTGCTTTTCAGAAGATTTCGGGGCGTTCTTCACCACGGTCTGGGTAAACTCCGGAATCACCAGGGAATCCCCTACAGAAAGGCGGTGGCTGTAGCCGCCGTTGGCCTCCAGAAGCATCACCACGGGCACGCCGAACTTCTTCGCGATTTCGGCATAGGTGTCGCCCTCGCCCACCACGTAGCGTTCGCCCTTGGCAAGCTTCGGAGCCGAACTCGCCTGGGGCACCACGGGTTTCAGTTCCGGCTTGGACACAAACAGGGTATCCCCCGGATTCACCACGTGGTCTTCCTTCATGGAATTCCACACCCGGATGCTTTCTTGAGACACGCCAAAGAGCCGAGCCACCGTAGCCACGTTGTCGCCCAGCTTGGCCACATAGGTCTTGACTTTCGCAGGCTTCTTGCCCGTAGATTTCTTGGGGGTGACCTTGATGGGAATCAGCAGGGATTGTCCCGCACGAATACGGGTGCCCTTCATGTCGTTGGCCTGCTGGAGTTCCTTCACCGAAATGCCGTACTGGCGCGAAATCACGCCCAGGTTTTCGCCCCGCTTGACCTTGTGGTGGTGCCAGCTAGAAAAGTTGTTCTTTTCCATCTTGTCGTAGCCATCTACAAAGGCGCTGCGGGTGCCCACCGGCAGGCGGAGCAGGTAAGAATCCCTGTTGGGCGGCGTGCACCACTTGACCAGTTCCATGTTCAGGCTCCGCAGGGTGTCTTCAGGGACCTTCAAAACCTTGGCCACCTCTTCCAGCGGGAAAGAGTCAAAAACCGTCACCGTGTCAAAGTCGGGCCTGTACTGCCGATTGATTTTCATGTCGTACTGTTCAGGATAATGGCCTATGACCATGGCGGCCAGGATTCTCGGCACATAGCGCATGGTTTCCTTGGGCAGTTCCAGATCCCAGTAGGTCACCACCTGGGTGGTGTCCCAGGTAGAATCGGCCATTTTTTCCTTGACCAGGCGGCGCACGCGGCCCTCACCGCAGTTGTAGGCGGCCATGGCCAACAGCCAGTCATTGAACTCATTGTACAGGCGCGACAAATACTTGAGGGCGGCCGTGGTGGCCATCTCCGGATTGCGGCGCATGTCCACCCAGTAGTCCACCGCAAGGCCGTAGCGTTTGCCCGTCTCCGGAATGAACTGCCACATGCCGCTGGCCTTGGCGCGGCTATAGGCCTTCAGCTTGAAACCGGATTCCACCAGGGCGAGGTAAATCAGGTCGCGGGGCATGCCCATCTCGTCGAGTTTAGAATAAACTAACGAGTCGTAGGCAGTCTTACGGTTAAGGGAGCCTTCGGTAAAGGACCGGGCCCCGCCGCTCATGTAGAAAATTTCTTGCATCACCCGTTCGTTGAACACCACGGGCAGCGTAAACTGAGCCACGTCTATGGTATCCAAGAAGTTTTCGATAACCTGCAAGGCAGCGCTATCCGCAGCGCCCTCATCCAGGGCATCCACACCCTCGATAGACACTTCGTTCTGCTCAAACACCCCTGCATCTACGCCGATTTCTGAAATGTTGGGGTAAACCTCGTCCAGGGCGTCCACAATTCGGAGCGGCATCTTCGCCCGGTATATGGAATCAACGGATTCGGGAACATTATGGTAAAGGGTATCGTGCTTTTCGGCAATGAACTGCCGCAAGGATTCGTCCAGGTAATGCCTGGCCAAGAGCCATTCCTGGTTATCCATGGCTTCCAGGGCGTACTGGTAATAAGTCCAAGAAGGCCGGACCGCCAGAGAATCGTGGACCTTTTCCCGGAGGGCTACCTGGGCAAAGGATTCCGGACCGTCTTCGGAATATACCAAAGAATCGGGCTTGCCGACAGGGCCGCCCGAAGGAACATCGTTTGCAACTGGAGCCTGTGCCGGGGCACAGGCGGCTAGCAGGATAGCCGAAAGAAAGGTTCCCAGGACTACGATATGCCTAGAAAGGCATATCACTGGTCGTAATCCAGGTCTTCGGCGTAGTCGGACCAGATCTGGTCGCGCTTGAAGGACGGCTGGTCAAAATCCACCTCTTCGTCCAGTTCTTCTTCCTCCTCCTCGATTTCCTCTTCGATTTCCTCGTTAGGGAAAGGAAGGGAATTATCGAAAGAATCACTCTTCGGCCTACGGCCGCAATGGTACGCATAGTTCAACATAGAATTCTCCTCAGTGCAGGACACGACTGATTCCAACCAGGATTACCCCGCTCATCACCAAAGACGCCACTATCTGGAGCACGATGATGACCCTATTGACCCGATAGGCTTTTTGGGCCTTTCTGTGCCAAGGAGGGAGTCCTGATTTAGTCTCTCGGTTCGGTTCCACGAGTGGAAATGTATACATAAACTTCAAAAAGTCAATACCTTTGTGAAAAAAAATTAAATTTTTTGCGATGAACGCCAGAAAAATATTCCTAAGTCTTTGCCTAGCAACGACTTACGCTTTTTCGCATACCGGGGCAATTCGCAACGGTGACGGCTTCAGAGTACCCTCGTCCACCACCCTAGGTCAGGGATTTTTCTTCTTTTCCGGGAATTTCGAGAACCTGAGCGACGGCTCCCCCATGGCTATCGACGGATTCGAGGACGCCGGTACAGGCAAGGAACACGAAGTCCCGAGCAATATTCCCTCATCGGGCGGAGCCCTCCAGGCCTCTTACGCCCCCCTAGACTATTTCGAATTCGGCATTTACCAGCCTATCTACTATGACGGTCAAATCAAGGAGACCGATTACAAGACTACGGGGCTGGGCGACATGCAGATATACGGCAAGGCCTCGCTCCCGACGGATTTTCCCCTGAAGCCCGCAATCTCCCTTGAGGTATTCGCCCCTACAGGCACCAAAGGCGCCGGTTTCCGCCCCAGACGCATCTGGAACATCAAGGATGAAAATAAAACAACCCATGCCTATACCTACGGCAGTTGGTCCTTTGCCACAACCCTGTACCTGACTCTTGAACTTTTTGACATTGTGCAATGGAATACCTATTTCGGTCACTTCGGCACAGAGTACGTAGTATGGGGAAGCGGGTTCAACCTTTTTCCACACAAACTAATATCCGTCATCCTTGAAATTTCAGGTGAAACAAAAATCAGTCCAAGCAGATTCAGCAACCACCTGGAGAAAGACGGTTTCCGCTTTTCGCCTGCGGTAAAGCTCCACCTGCCACAAGATTTCAATTTACTCCTAGGCGTCGACCTTGGTCTTGACTATTTCAGGGGAACAGAACTGCGCAACGGTCACCAAGTCACCCGCGAAAATGAAGGAAAAGACATTCACTACACCGTTTCGGGAACCCCGAAAATTTCTATGACCATCGGCATAAGCAAGGCCATCGACTTCAGCTGGAAAGATGCCGACCGCGACGGAGTGCCCGACCGACTGGATATGTGCCCTGGATCTGCCCGCGACATGGTGGTAAACAGCCGTGGATGCCCCGTGGACGAAGACCAGGACGGCGTGCTGAACATCGTGGACGACTGCCCGGGAACTCCCTTGGGCGTAAAGGTGGACTTTTTGGGTTGTCCGCTGGATCAAGACAAAGACGGAGTGCCCGACTACAAGGACACTTGCGCCAACACTCCGGAGGGCATGGCAGTAGACGCAGTCGGGTGCAAACTGGACACCGACGGCGACGGAATTGACGACAATGCGGACCAGTGCCCGAACACCCGCAAAGACGACCCCGTCGACGGCAAGGGCTGCCCCCTGGACGAAGACCACGACGGAGTGCTTAACGAAAACGACGCCTGCCCGGGAACACCCGAAGGCTGGAAGGTCAATCCCTTCGGATGCCCCCTGGACGAAGACCGGGATGGCATCCCCGACGAAGTAGACTCCTGCCCAGGAACGGAACTTGGAGAAACCGTCAACAAGGACGGCTGCCCCGTAGATACCGACGGCGATGGCGTTTCTGACCTGCACGACAACTGCGCCGACACTCCTAAGGATTATCCCGTAGACAAAAACGGCTGCCCGCGGGACACCGACAAGGACGGGGTGCCAGATGCCATCGACCAATGTCCCAAAACCCCGGCAGGAGCTGTCGTAGACAGCCTGGGCTGCATCATGGACTCCGATTTTGACGGAGTGCCCGACCACCTGGACAAATGTCCCGCCACACTTCCAAAGGTCAAGGTAGACGAAAGCGGTTGCGCCCGCAACACCAAGCAGGACCTGAGCGCTATCGCCAAAGAAGTGAAATTTTTCAAGAACTCCAACAAGCTTATCGCCTCTAGCTATACCGCCCTGAACGATGTTATTATGCTCATGCGCAAGCACAACTTTACGCTAGAGGTAAGTGGTCCCGAAGGTAAAATCAAATCCATCGGAGAATACCTAGAAGGCAAGGGCTTTGACTCCAAGCTCGTGACGCTTACCCCCAAGGCCGGCGAAATCAAGTTTATCGCCACCGGAGTGAAGTACGAGGAGTAGGGGTTAGGGGCTAGGATTTAGGATCTAGGGGTTAGGTTTTAGGTTATAGGTATTAGGGTCGCGGGTCTCAAGAGGTGTCATCCTGAGCGCGACCGCGCGAAGGATCCAGGCCAGCGTCTCGTCTCTGGTATAAACGGCAAAAGCCCTGCGTTGCAGGGCTTTTTACTTATAGTCTTGTTCGTGTGTTCCCGGCATCCGCCGGGATGACAGCCGGAGTGCCGGGAGCAACCGGGCTACTACTTGCCGGACTTGGGCCGCTTGTAACCGAAGGACTTCAGCAGGTCTTCCTTGACCTTCTTGGTCTGGCCAAGCTTGTTCACGTTGGTCGCATCGTCGAAGGGCGGCAGGTCGCAGCGCAACTTGCTCTTCATGGTGATTTCTGTCTTGTAGACATAGGCACCGGTAGCATACAGGCGGCCGTTGGCCGTATGCACATCGCCGTTCCTGTCGGGCTTCATTTCAAAGTACATGGTCAGCACACCGGCATCGCTTGCATAGCTCGGGTCGTTCAGTTCCTGAGTAAAGCTGAAGTAATCCACGAACTGGCCGAGAGAGGTGTAGACCCAAATCTTGGCGCTCATCTTGGTGTCGTAGATGTTTGCCTTGCTGATATCGCTACCCAGCTCCGCCTTGAAATCGGCATTGCAGTGTTCTGCCACAACCTCGTCCACAGAGACCTTCTTGCTGCCTACGGCATCCACCGCATCCAGCAGGATCATGCCGTCTGCACCAACCAGGTCGTCAAGCGTTGCAAGACCGTCAACAGAGTTGATGACCGGCACCTTGGCCTGGATTCCGAGAGTCGGACCCAAGTGGTTCTTCAAGCCAGGATAAACCTCTTCACCGGAGGTGACTTCCTTGTTCTTGAAATCACCACCCACCATGGTCTCGATTTCCTTGTCGGTCTGAGGATTGTAAATGGATATGGCAAAGGTCTGACCCTTTTCAGGTTCCTTGGCGGCGTAGTACTTGTCCACGTCTTCCTTGGTAATGGATGTCACCGGCTTTTCTACGGAAATATCCACGTCCTTGGTGTTCTTGGCCATGACGTACACCACATCGGAAGCCTCGTTGCCAGCCTTATCGCGATAGAGACGAACAATCTCGTTCACTTCGCCAGGCTGCAGGCCTTCAACGTTCAGGCTGTCCTGTTCAACGCAACCGCGACCGTCCCCAAAGTCAACGCACCATTTCACGTTGACAGAATTGGAATGGAGCACGGAGTCATTTGCAGGAGACATAATCTTCACCTTGGGCGGGATCAGGTCCACAATGATGAACACGGACTGGGTCGAAGAGTTGCCCATCGCATTCACATAGGTATAGCTCACCGAATAACCTACGTTGCCATCCTTGTCCTTGGTCACATTGCCCTTCTGGTCAACCGTGTAGCTTACCTGCACGGTGGTCTCGCCCATGCCCTTGGCCTTGGTAGTAAAGTCGTAGGTCACGGAATAAAGGACCTCGCCTTCGGTGAGGGAGTACATGTACACAGGGGCGGCATTGCCCGTACCGGAATTTGCGTTGCCGGAACCGCCATTACCGCTAGAGCCACTGCCACCGCTAGAGCCATTGTTAGCTCCGGCGTTTGCACCGCCGTTGCCGCCATTAGAGCCGGATCCACCGTTGGAGCCAGAATTCCCCGCATTGGACGTGCCGCTGTTAGAGGCGGTGTTGTTCACCGTGGTGGTCTTCAGGGGCTGACCCGTAATAGCATCGGCCACATAAGACACGTTCACCGTCTTGCCGCCCACGTTCACCTGGTAAGACACCGTAATGACCTCGATGGAATCAATCTTTCCATTGGCGCCAATCACCGGAATCTTTTCCACGTTGCCGTCCTTGTCCGTCACGTACGAAATCGTCACATCCACGCCGGCAACCTTTTCTGTGTAAGAGACCTTGACCTGGTCCTTGTTGTACTGGGAATAGGTCACCTCGGAAGCAGGATTGTCATTGAGCACAGGGCCGGCGGCAGCAATCTTGTCCATGACATTGTAGGTGTTAGACGGAATGGTCACCGGTTCCAGTTCCGTATTCACCGTAAAGGTATGACTTTCGTAGTTGCAAGAAGAATCCGAATAGGTCTCGTCGATGACCGGTTCCCTAATCGTAATCACGATGTCGTTGTTCTTCTTGTTCACGTATACGGAGGTATCGCCTTCGGCAGGAGTTTCCACCAGGGTGTAAATGCTTGCAGAATTGTCGTGGTTGGCAGAGGTAGTCACCGTCACTTCGGGAGTACGAGTGCTGACAAAGATACCCACGGTTTCCGTGACGCCCTTGTTCTTGGTGGGGTCCGTGTAGGTAAGCGTCACCACATTGTAACCTTCGTGGAGGTTGGTGAGCAAGGTGTCCGGCATGGGCTTGCCATCGGCGGTCCACTGGAGAAGCATGCTGTTCTCGTTGATATACAGGGTTCCCACCGGATTGGTCTGGCTCCAGGCTCCACTACCCGTTTCGGCGTATGTCACCTGAATGTTTGAGGATTCCTTCACGTCGGCGATATTGATTTTAACCGTAGCCGTGTCGGCGTTGCCGTCCTGGTCGTAGACACGAACCACCAGGCTGTAAGATGTCTTGGCTTCGTAATCGAATACAGCGTTGGTCTTTATCTCACCTGTAGTCGCATCAATGGTAAACAAATCCTTATCACCACCGATAGCCTGGAATTTATTCTGGCGGTTCTCGTTCTTTGTATCCTGGTCATAAAGTTCCAAGGTTCCAACCGGAGTCCCCTTGGGCTGGTTTTCGGCCACGGTCATAGTGGCGTCATTGATTTCGGCACCTTCGTTGATGTCACGGATGGCGATATTGACAAAGGTCTCATCGCGGAGGCCGCCGTTATCTACAACAAGAACCTTTATCTTGAACACCGTATCGGTCAGTGCTTCGAAATCAATGTCCCTGGCCACCGTAATTACGCCCGTGGTCGGGTCAATAGCAAATGCCTGACCGTTGTTTCCGCCGGCAAAGCTGAACGTCAGGTCACCATCTTCGGGATCTGTTCCCGTAACCGTTCCCACCGGAGTTCCCACCGGAGTATGTTCGTCAATGACCTGGTCGGGAATTCCCGTGATTGTGGGCTTCTCATTGCCGTCCTTCACCGTGATGTTCGCAACAACATCAACACACAGGGTATCGGCAGCTGTGCCAGGAGTTCCCAGATCGCACACGCGAATTGTTAGCGAGTAAGAAGACTTGGTTTCAAAGTCTATGATATCCTTAGCCACGCGGATTTCGCCGTCATCGTTTTGGCCAACACCAGAAGACTTTATGGTAAAAGCCCCATTTTCGTTGCCGGCAACAATACTGTATGTCAGTTTCAGGCCATCTTCAATATCGGATGCGTTTACCCAAGTCACATAGGTATTGACAGAAGAATTCTCCTGGACCTCAGACGGATTGGTCTCCACCACTGCCGTAGGCCGTTCGTTTACGTCAATGACATGGACCAAAACAGCCGTCTTGGTCGTATTCGTCCCATCGGAGACATCAATGACCAGAGTGTAGTCAGAAACATCTTCGAAGTTAGGAGCCTTGCTGGCCGTAATCACACCAGAAGAACTGATCGCAAATGTTGAATTCGCATTACCCGCCGAAATGGAATAGCTCAAGGTCTTGCCTTCCGGATCTGTGCCGGTAACTTTACAAGTCTTGGTGGTGGTCTTGTTCTTCTGATAGAACGGGGTCTTGGTATTTTCCTTTATCCAGCAGGTATCCTGGGTAACGGAAGGAGCCTCATTTTCATCGGTGATATTCACCGTGGCTGTGGCCGTTTTCGTCTTGCCACGGCCATCGGAAACCGTAACCGTAAGGACAAAGAACTTATCAGAACTTAGGGCATCGTAGTCAATGAGAGCCTTCACCACGATATTGCCGTGCTCATCAACCCTGAAATAGTCCGCACCATTCTGTGTCGCGCTGGTAATACTATAGGTCAGCGCGTCGCCATCCTGGTCACTTGCCTCAATCCAGCAAGGCGTTACCAAGTTGATTGGAGAATTTTCGGCGATCGTACAAGAGGTATTCTTGGCTGTGGGAGCCTCGTTCACATCGATAACCTTGATAAGGGCCAGCGTCTTAATGGGTTCATTTACTCCATCAGAGACGCTAATAACCAAGGGGAACTCCGGCGTAGTTTCAAAGTCAGGGGCCTTGCTTGCCGTTACCACGCCAGAAGATGAATTGACCGCAAATGTCGTATTCGTGTTACCCGCAGTTATGGAATAAGTCAAGGACTTGCCCTCTGGGTCAGAGCCTGCCACGGAACAAGTCTTAGTGGTAGTCCCATCCTTCTTGTAGAACGGGGTCTTGGTATTTTCCTTTATCCAGCAGGTATCGGCAGGAGCAGCAGGCGGTTCGTTCACGTCGGTAACAGTAATCGTAGCCGTCGCTGTTGTCGACTTGTAGCCGGAAGCACCATTCTTATCCTTTACGGTAATGGTAAGGGTGTAAGAACTTTGGGTTTCGTAGTCTATGGCACCGTCAGTCCAAATATCCCCTTGGTTATCAATCCGGAAAAGTTCCTTGCCTTCACCACCTGTAATCTCGTACTTCAGGGTCGTGTTTTCCGGGTCATTAGCCGCAATATGACAGTTTGTATAGGTATTGATGAGGGAATTTTCTTTCACCGAGCCCGTGCAATTGACTGCTACAGGGGGTTCGTTTTCATCCAAGATATTTACGACAACAATAATGTCTTTATAAAGACCTCCATCATCAGAAACCCGCACCTTAAGAGGATACCTCTCAATACGTTCAAAATCTAACTTTCCCTTAACAGAAATCTTGCCCGTGGAGGCGTTGATAGCAAAGGAAGCCGTACCATTTTCGTCGTTAGCATTTCCGTCAATGATACTATATGTCAAATTGTAAAATTCTCCAGTTTTTCTGGTCGTGGCATCCACGTCAGAACCTGTCACCGTGGCAAAGACAGAATCTATAGGCGCATTTTCGCGGACACTTACTGTAAACCCGGAGGCATTAGGAATATCATTCATCGGAGTCACATCCAGGATCACGGTATAGATCGCCGTCAACACATGTTCTTGTTCATCTTCGACCTGGAACTTTATTGAATCCAACGGAGTTCCACTCTGATTTGCATTTGGAACATACTTCAACTGGGGAAGATTAGCACTAGAAATAACCTTTCCTTCAGTCACCAGGGTCGAACCCAAGAACAAGGAACCGCTTGGAGGCAATTTCTTGATAATCACATTGTAAATGGGAAGCACCGTTTCATCAGAACAATTTGCCGGGAAAGCAGAACCGGAAAGGATAATAGAGGCGTCTTCCGGCAAAGAGAAACGGCTGTTCTTACTGTCCACATTGCATGGGGACGCCGAGCCGTCATTGTCGAGAATCTGGAAAGGCACAGTCCTGTCACGGGAGCCGTCGGGGAATACTCCTCCCACCATATTGAAAATTCTCAAATTGAAAAATTCGCGACTTTCAATATCCTTGTCATCGTGTATCCAGACCTTTATTTTATCTGCAGCCCTAAGCTGAGTTTCCCCCTTGTAAATACGGGCAGCATAGACAGTGTCCCTACCGCATATTGGAATATGGGTTGCAGCCGTATCTATATCATAAAAATTCGCATTATTGGACCCAGTGTTCGCTGCGGTACCGCTTATCAAGAAGCAGTAGTCAAATTCCACGTTTGTTTCGGGGGCCTTGTCGAGTTCAATGTTCAAAGACGTTCCCGTATAAGAGCCCGCACTAGCAACAGCTTCAAGAGAATCGTTTTCAGAAATTTTCTGGTTCGAGGCCAAGTTCAGGCCAATCTGGGGAGGATCAAATGGAACATACCTAAAATCACCTGAAACATCTGCCTGGAAATCCAGGTTGTTTGCAATAACCTGCCCAGCTAGTTTGAAGTGACCGCCAATGGTTATTTTGCCAGTGGAAATCCAGGACCCCTGAAAATTTGCATCTACCCAATAATCCCACTTGATATCCTTGGGGGTATAGAACAGGACATTCCCACCATACGTTTTGTTATCTACATAGGTAAACTTACTATTATCCTCACCAGTCCAAAAGCCCTTTGAGGCGTCATAAGTCTGCCCCAGTTGCCACTGCTTCGTAGTCCTATTGTACTCGACACCGTTTTGAACCGTAAGCACCTGTATTCTCAAATCGTTTGCAGCATTGAAAAATACATAACCATTCTTTGAATAGATACGCGTCAACTTTCCCTTAGGCGGCATCACAATATAGAGGGTCTTGTTATTGGTACAAGACACATTCATCTGGTCAATATACAAGTCGTAAGTTCCATACTCATTCGTTTGGACCGTATCAGGGGGAACATGAATAAAAAACTTTTCTCCACCATAACAACTTGTCATGTTAATGGACGTATCCATCTTCGCCGGTGCAGGCCAAATGGGAACTTCCAATTCCGTATTCACCTGAGGAACCGTTGTTGGACACTGAGCATAAGTTCCAGCCTTCTTGCTCAATGTATAAGTATTGTTGTAAACAGCACCATTTAACAAATTATTCCAGGCCACCAAATTTCCATCGTACTGTCCGGAAATCGTTCCTTGTACGCACCAATCTCCTTCCATAACGTTATTGTTCTGCAAAGAGACCGTCAGGTTACCAAGGATGCGAACAGGACCTGCAGTAATGGAGTCAGAGCTACCTGCATTAAAAGACAGGTTTCCGCCGACTAGCGTCGGACCGCCAATATGGTGGTGCGGGTAATTAAACACAACATTGCCATCAGCCGTTCCGTTATAGCCGATGTTGTCACCAATGGAGACCTTCTGATTAGTAAAATTCAGGGAGTGGGTGCCCCACAGCTTGTACTTCATCAAGCGTTCCCAGTACACCTGCTGCTCATCAGAATTTTCATCGAAAGACGAGCCAAGGCTCTCAAAATACAATGGAGCCACCGTCGCGGCAAACGATGAACAAGCAGCCCCGACCACCAGGGCAAGTCCAAGTAAATTTTTCTTTAACACCCACATACACAGTCTCCTGGGCAAAGCCCAACTCCGCAAGGTCCCCTCGACAATGCGGCACACACTATGTTAAATATACTTTATAAATCTTCTATTTCAAAACGGAATGTTTCGATTTGGATACATTTTAGTGATAAAAACACCATTTTTTTGCATGTTTAATAAAAAAACAACCCCCGATAGCATCGGGGGGGGCGCTTTAATATCCATAGCCACATTGCAAATCGGTAGGGGCATCATCATTGATGATAAGCAAATAAGCCTGACCCGCCGAGACACTGGTTCCTGTTGAGCACCAGTTTTCTTTGCATGAAGCGATGGTCTTCCCGTCAAACGATCCTACCGTAACGGGTGAACCCGTTGGCGTAGAAGCAGATTTACACCTAAATGTATGCGAAATAGACGGCGTTATTTTGTACTTTCCTGGAGCATAGTCCTCAAAAGTTGTCGTCGACGGCACTCGAGTCTCATCCACCACCACATACGTCACATCAAAGGTTTTTGACCTTGGTCCCAAATAATTACTCAACGTCAAGGTGTAATTGACCTTAGCATCGGTAGACATTCCTTCAAAGGTTATAGCGCCGCCCGTGTAATTGGAGCCACTCGACAAGGGGATGGACTCTCCCGTCACCTACAATTCATAGGAGCACTTGTCGGAATCATAGTTACACCCCGTTATGGAACTCGGCGTAATTTTGTAAGATGCCTCCCCAGCAAACGTCGTTATATTACTTACAGCGAAATTAGGAATGACCTCTTCTGAGTAAACGGCGTAAGCACTGGCACAACTGACTTCCGTAACCTCGTCTTCCTCATTTGTAATGTACACTTTAACCGCCTGATTTATGGCCGTGGTGTAAGTTCTAGAAACACTAGTTCCATGTTCTCCCGCCAAAGCACCGGCCCAATCAATAGACTTGATTTCATAGCACCCTGCGGTCTGAATAAGATTCCACTCGTAAGAAATCTGTTTTGGATTATTTTTCCATATATTGTCGTTAGCATCTGCAGGAATCTTTGTTCTACTACACTGATATGTGTTGGCGGTCTTGCAAGGGGATTTGACCCTTAACGGGTCGCACACCACATTTTCTCCACCCATGGAGAACTGTACACCCTCTTTTACACCAACCGTCGAAAATGAAACAACAAAATCATATTTTTGTTGAGGGGCATTATAGGAATGTTCCTCATGTACTATGGAAGCGCCTGTGTTTTCCACTGTCACGTTCCATTCTACCTCGTTATAACCGTTGCAGGTGTTATCCTCTGCGGGAGTAAACGTATAGGTAACAGATTCTCCCTTGATTCCCGGACTAGGCAAGGCAACACAAGTTCCCTTAAGAGTTTGTGGACCACAGGCCATTGCATTAGAACTAACTCCCGTATGGTGCGTGGCAGAACTACTACTCAATTGAACCACCGTCTCGGAACTACTACTCTCGGACACTGAACTTACATTAACAACAATCTTAGAACTGCTACTACGTTCATGATAAATACTAGAACTGCTCGCCACTCCCAAGCTAGAACTGCTACTGCTCAAGAAACTCAAGTCCACTGAACTACTGCTGGTTACCTTCTTGGAGCTGCTGCTACGGATAACCGTAGAACTGCTAAGAACCTTTATGCTGGAACTGCTGTTCAAAAAGCTCAAGTCCACGGAACTGCTGCTGGTGGACTTCTTGGAACTGCTGCTGCGGTCATGGGACACGGAGGTTCCGCCCGAGCCAGAGCCATTGCTGTCAGCGCCATCGCCGCCGTCGGTATATTCATCCACATCGTAGCCGCTGGCACTGCTCCGCTTGCTGGAGCTGCCCGAAGTAGCGGTACTTCCGCTGCTGGTCACGTCATCGTCGTCATCGTCATTACTGTTAGAGGAAAAATTGAAAACCGGAAGCTTCTTGCCGCTCTTGTCGTAAATGAAGGCGGAATCCCCTTCTACTATGACGATATTTCCAGAAGAATCCCTGAGCACCTTGGTGTAATCACCCTTGTAGATTTCTCCGGTCTTCTTGGCCTTTTCCCAACAGGCCTCGTCTTTTTTACAGGCTTCGACAATGCTGTCCAGCATGTCGTAGTCGATGGTACTCGGGAAACGGCTGATCATCAAGAGTTCGGTATCGGTCAACGAATCCACCGAACCGTCACCGCAAGACCAAACCAGAAGCCCTGCCGCCAAAATCGCAAATCCCAAGACACTTTTTCTAAGCATATCTCCCCCTTATGTAGCCATAAGCGACAAGAGTGTAGTATAAATATAATATTTGAGGGCTTTCCGCACAACCAATTGTAAAAAAAACTATGCATTTTATCACGGATAAAGTGATTTCCTGCAGAATTCCGAGCAATTCATTCCAAAAAAAGCAACCCGCCGGTTATTTCGACGAGATGCTTTATCGGTGATCCCGACTCAAGGCCGGGATGACAATTCGGGATTAGAGCAAGTCCTTAGAGAAGATCCTTAAAGAAGTCATTTCCCTTGTCATCCACGAGGATAAATGCCGGGAAGTCCTTGATGGTAATCTTGCGGATGGCTTCCATGCCCAGTTCCGGGAAGGCCACGATGTCGTTGCTCAAAATGTTCTGCTCGGCAAGGATAGCCGCCGGGCCGCCGATGGAGCCCAGGTAGAAGCCGCCGTACTTGTGGCAAGCGTCGGTCACGTCCTGGCTGCGATTGCCCTTCGCCACCATAATCATGGAAGCACCCTTGCTCTGGAAGCGCATCACGTAGGGATCCATGCGGCCGGCGGTCGTGGGTCCGAAGCTTCCGGTGGGCATGCCTTCCGGAGTCTTGGCCGGGCCGGCGTAGTAAATCGGGTGGTTGCTCACCACTTCGAGCACGGTCTTCTCGATATCGGAGAGGGCCTCGCCCTTTTCCTGCTTGTCGAAGATTTCGGCAATCTTCGCGTGAGCCATGTCGCGGGCCACAATCATGGTGCCCTTCAGATTCAGGCGTGTCTTCACCGGGTACTTGGTGAGTTCGGCAAGCACGTCCTTCATGGGGCGGTCGAGGTCGATTTCTACCGCCGGGGCCATGTTCACGGCATCGCCCTTGGACAAGTACTGTTCCGGATGGTGTTCCATCTTCTCGAGCCAGAGGCCGTTCTCGTCGATCTTCGCCTTGATGTTGCGGTCTGCAGAGCAGCTTACGCCAATAGAGACCGGGCAGCTTGCCGCATGGCGCGGGCAGCGGATGACGCGCACGTCGTGCACGAAATACTTGCCGCCGAACTGGGCGCCGATGCCCGTCTTCTGGCAAATGTGGAGTACCTTCTCTTCCATTTCCAGGTCGCGGAACATGCGTCCGCCTTCAGAACCCGTAGTCGGAAGGTCGTCCAGGTAGCCGCAGCTAGCCAGCTTCACGGTGTGGGTGTTCATTTCGGCGGAGGTTCCGCCAATGACGATGGCCAGGTGGTACGGGGGGCAAGCCGCAGTGCCGAGGGTTTTTACTTTGTCCGAAATAAACTTCTCAAGAGACTTGGGGTTGAGGAGCGCCTTGGTCATGGGCCAGTAGTAAGTCTTGTTGGCAGAGCCGCCGCCCTTGGCGACGAACAGGAACTTGAGGTCAGCCCCTTCTTCGGCGTGGATGTCAATCTGGGCGGGCAAGTTGCAGGCCGTATTCTTCTCCTCGTACATGGTGAGGGGGGCAATCTGGCTGTAGCGCAGGTTCTTGCCGGTATAGGCGTTGTAGATACCTTCAGAAATCGCCTTTGCGTCGTCGGCGCCGGTCCAGACCTGCTGGCCCTTGTGGCAAATACAGATGGCAGTCCCGGTGTCCTGGCAGAACGGGAGAATTCCCTTGGCGGCGACGCAGGCGTTCTTCAAAAGCGTGAGGGCCACGAACTTGTCGTTGTCCGATGCCTCCGGGTCCTGCAAAATCTTCGCCACCTTCTGGGTGTGGGCCGGGCGGAGCCGAAAACTCACTTCTTCGAACGCCGCCTGGGCGATCTTGGTCAGCGCCTCGGGGGCGACCTTCAAAATCTTCTTGCCTTCGAACTCGGCGACAGAAATGCCGTCCTTGCCGAGGTTCACGTATTCAGTCTTGTCTTCGCCGTGCTGCACGGTCGCTTCGTATTTGAATGCCATAGTTAGGTTTTAGGTTGTAGGTTGTAGGTGTTAGGTTGATTAGTTACAGGATGTTTACGTCAAAAGTCAAAGAAGGGCCGTGAGCCACAAGCGACTCGTATTGACGAGGCGTGGTGGCGAGAGTGAGG
>Ga0129307_1001632_pt1 | contig 22480 bp, 20 predicted proteins | sample P1105metagenome_FD_94437 | JGI IMG/M metagenome (GOLD analysis project Ga0129307, IMG submission 94437) | Capybara group fecal microbial communities from Wisconsin, USA - P1105 metagenome | ecosystem: Host-associated > Mammals > Digestive system > Large intestine > Fecal | place: USA: Wisconsin... | reverse complement strand
TCTCTTGTAAGTGCTTCCTTTGCCATCAGTGCTGACTTTTCGAAGGTCCCGCCGATACCAACACCTACCACCATTGGTGGACAAGCATTTGGTCCTGCATCTTTAACTGCAGTAAGAATGGCGTCCTTGACTCCCTCTATTCCATCTGCTGGCTTAAGCATAAACACTCGGCTCATATTTTCTGAACCGAAGCCCTTTGGAGCAAGTGTGATTTTAAGCTCATCACCTGCCACGATATTGTAATGAATAACTGCTGGAGTATTGTCCTTTGTGTTGACTCTTTCTATTGGATCACCAACAACAGACTTTCTGAGATATCCATCTGTATATCCCTGTCTTACTCCTTCGTTAATAGCATCTGTGAGAAGTCCCCCTTCAATGTGAAGGTCCTGACCAACCTCTACAAAAAATACCGCCATACCTGTATCCTGACAGATAGGTATCATATCCTTATCTGCTATATCAAGATTTTCTTGAAGCTGCATTAAAATTTTCTTACCGATGGCGGATTCTTCGGTATCTACAGCTTTCTTAAGTGCGGAATTCATATCCTTTGAAAGATAATGATTTGCTTCTATGCACATTTCTTTGATTGTACTGCTAATAGTTGTTGTGTTAATTGTCTTCATCTTTATGTCCCATTAATACTTTAAATTGTCGTCACTTTAAATCACTAAAGTGGTTATTTCCAACAAAAAAAGGGCTGCTATACTGAAATAACAGCCCCATTGCTATTACAATCTTATGATTCGGTTGTTGAATCGTCATTTAATTCTTCAACCTCTTCGGAAAGTATTGTATCACTTTTTCTGACTTTTGCAATACTAATTAGTTTAGTATTTTCTTTCAAGTCGATTAATTTCACACCTGATGTAATTCGACTAAGAAGTGCTGTGCCTGCCACATTGATTCTTATAATTGTGCCAGCTGTGTTGATAAGCATTACCTCGTCATCCCTTTCAACTGCCTTTGCACCAATAAGATTTCCTGTCTTTTCTGTAATCTTGTAGCACTTAACACCCTTGCCACCACGGTGGATAGTATTGAACTCAGTCATAAGTGTGCATTTACCAAGACCATTTTCTGATACAGTCATGAGGCTCTCACCCTGAGATATCAACTGCATTCCTATAATCATATCATCAGCTGCAAGATTCATTCCGATAACACCCATGGTTGCTCGGCCAGTTGCTCTAACTTCTGTTTCGCTAAAGCGAATTGCCTGTCCATATTTTGTAACCATGATAACGTCCTCATCACCATCAGTAAGCTTTACTTCTATAAGCTTATCATCGTCTCGCAAATTGATAGCTGTTAGACCGTTCTTTCTGATATTCTCGTATTCTGTAATCTTTGTCTTCTTGACGAAACCATCTGCCGTAGCCATGAATAAGTACTTATCATCGCTATATTCCTCAACTGGAATCATTGCTGTAATATTTTCATCTGGTTGTAATTGAAGAATATTTACTATTGCGATTCCTCGGCTTGTTCGGCTACTTTCTGGAATCTCATAGGCTTTAATTCTATAAACCCTACCTTTATTAGTAAAGAAGAGGAGATAATCGTGGGATGACATCATGAGCATCTCTGTAACGTAATCCTCGTTGATGGTTTCCATTCCCTTGATTCCTTTACCACCTCTGTGTTGAGCCTTGAAGTTATCCTCGTTCATTCGCTTGATGTAACCAAGCTTTGTAAAGGTAACAACTGTATTAGTAACTGGAATCATATCCTCCATGCTGATGTCGAACTCATCGAATCCGATTGATGTACGTCTATCATCGCCATACTTATCAGCAATCTCTGTAATCTCTGTCTTGATTACTCCAAGTAAGATTTTTTCATCTCCAAGTATTGCCTTCAATTTTCCTATTAAGATTTGTAAATCATCGTATTCTTTTTGTATCTTGTCTCTCTCCAAGCCTGTGAGAGCACGAAGTCTCATGTCTACAATGGCCTGGGCCTGAGCATCAGAAAGTCCAAATCGCTCCATCAACTGAGCTTTTGCTGTGTTGACATCAGCAGAATTTCTGATTATGTGGATTACCTCATCGATATTATCAAGGGCGATGAGCAATCCCTCTAAAATATGTGCTCGCTCCTCAGCTTTGTTAAGCTCGTACTTGGTACGGCGAGTAACTACATCCTTTTGGTGATTTAAGTAGTGCACAAGCATCTGCTTTAGGTTAAGGATTTTTGGCTGGTTGTTAACAAGTGCAAGCATGATAACACCGAATGTATCCTGTAATTGAGTGTGCTTATAAAGCTGATTTAAAATGATATTTGGATTAACATCTCGTCTAAGCTCAATACAAACTCGAATTCCTTCTCGTGAGCTTTCATCACGAAGATCTGTGATTCCATCTACCTTTTTATCTTTAACAAGCTTTGCGATATTTTCTATAAGTCTTGCTTTATTAACCATGTATGGAAGCTCGGTAACAACAATTCTGTTCTTGCCGTTGTCCATTGGCTCGATTTCTGAAACAGCTCTTACTCTAATTTTAGCTCGACCTGTGCGGTATGCTTCCTCGATGCCTGTCTTTCCAAGGATTACACCTCCTGTTGGAAAATCAGGTCCCTTTACAATCTCAAGAAGCTCTTCGATTTCAGTTTCTCTATCTTCTTCAACTTGGTTGTCGATAATTTTGTTAACTGCATTTATTACTTCACGAAGATTGTGAGGCGGAATATTGGTTGCCATACCTACGGCAATACCAGTGGTACCATTAACAAGTAGATTAGGATAGCGGGCTGGTAGAACTGTTGGCTCTTTTTCAGTCTCATCAAAGTTTGGCATGAAGTCAACGCCATCCATGTCGATATCTTTACCAGTGGTAAACTTCTCATCCTTGTAGTTGATACCAAACATTGTCATGGAAATCTTTGAAAGTCTAGCTTCAGTGTATCGCATAGCAGCAGCACCATCGCCATCCTCTGAACCAAAGTTACCATGTCCATCTACTAGTGGATATCTTGTATTCCATTCCTGGGCCATGTTGACAAGTGCTCCATAAATAGAGCTGTCACCATGAGGGTGATATTTACCCATTGTATCACCGACAATACGTGCACATTTTCTGTGAGGCTTGTCGGGACCATTATTGAGCTCAATCATTGAAAAGAGAACTCGACGTTGAACTGGCTTGAGACCATCTCTAACATCTGGAAGAGCACGGGATGCGATAACGCTCATGGCGTAATCAATGTAGCTATTTTCCATTGTCTCTTTTAGATCAACATCATGAATATTATCAAAAATCTTGTCGTCCATTTTTTTCCTTTTCTACGGGCGAAGCCCGAAAATTTTTTAAAAATTAAATGTCTAAGTTCTGTACATACTTTGCGTTTTGCTCGATGAATTCTCTACGTGGCTCTACCTTGTCACCCATGAGAGTTGAGAAAGTAACATTGATTTCTGAAGCATCTTCATCATCAATAACTACACGCTTAAGAATTCGTTTCTCAGGATCCATAGTTGTCTCCCAAAGTTGCTCGGCATCCATCTCACCAAGACCCTTGTAACGCTGAATCTTGTTATTGTTGTCACGACCAACTTCTGTAAGAATTTTATTTAATTCTTCGTCAGAATATGCATACCAAACCTTTTTATTTTTCTCTAACTTGTAGAGTGGAGGAGTAGCAAGGTAAACGTAACCCTCCTTAATTAAATCTGGCATAAATCTATAGAGGAATGTAAGCATAAGTGTTGCAATGTGTGCACCATCAACGTCGGCATCAGTCATGATAATAATCTTGTGATAACGCAGTTTTGAAATATCAAAGTCCTCATGAATACCTGTGCCGAAAGCTGTAATCATCGCTTTGATTTCGGCGTTGCCATAGATCCTGTCTTCTCTTGCTTTTTCAACATTTAAGATTTTTCCACGGAGTGGAAGAATAGCCTGAGTTGCTCGGCTGCGGGCTTTCTTAGCTGAACCTCCGGCGGAATCTCCCTCGACTATGAAAATCTCGCAGTTTTTTGGGTCTTTATCTGAACAATCTGCAAGCTTTCCTGGAAGTGACATTCCCTCAAGAGCTGTTTTTCTACGGGTTAAATCGCGAGCCTTTCGGGCTGCTTCCCTTGCTCGCTGCGCAAGCAGCGATTTTTCGCAAATATTTTTGGCAATAGTTGGATTTTGCTCCAAAAACCAAGTAAGTTGCTCTGAAACTATTGCATCAACAGCACCTCTTGCCTCTGAATTACCAAGCTTTTGCTTTGTCTGACCCTCAAACTGAGGCTCTTCAATCTTTATAGAGATGATTGCTGTAAGACCTTCACGAATATCATCACCATCAAGCTGTGGATCACTATCCTTTAAAATCTTTGCATCTCTAGCATATTTATTAAATACTTTTGTAAGAGCACCTCTGAAACCAGTAAGATGAGTACCACCTTCTGGAGTAACGATATTATTTACGTAACTGTATGCCTGATCTTGATATCCATCGTTATGCTGCATAGCAACTTCTACGTAGATATTATCTTTGGTGCCTTCACAGTAAATAACCTCGTCATAAAGAGCTTCGCTACTGCGATTGATATACTGAACAAACTCTTTAATACCACCTTCGTAGTGGAAGCTTTCTTCTCTAACTTCTTCATTACGTGTATCTCTGAGTGTAATGCGAAGTCCTTTTGTAAGGAATGCTGTCTCACGAAGTCTAACTTTTAAAGTTCTAAAATCAAAAACTGTTGTCTCGAAAATTGTATCATCTGGAAGGAAAGTAACTTTTGTTCCTGTTTCTTCTACTGGACATGTACCTATCTCTTTAAGAGGATACATAGTTTTTCCACGCTCATAGCGCTGCTTGTAAATCTTACCTTCACGCTTAATCTCTACTTCAACCCAATTTGAAAGGGCATTAACAACTGAAGCACCTACTCCATGAAGACCACCAGAAACCTTGTAACCTCCACCGCCGAACTTACCACCGGCATGAAGCACAGTAAATACAACCTCTACTGCAGGAATACCAGCTTTACTGTTGATACCTGTAGGAATTCCACGTCCATCATCAACTACTGTAATTGAATTGTCTGGGTTTATTGTTACCTGAATATGTGTACAAAAACCTGCAAGTGCTTCATCAACTGCATTATCAACTATCTCGTAAACTAAGTGATGAAGACCTCTTTCAGATGTTGAACCAATGTACATACCAGGTCTTTTACGAACTGCTTCAAGTCCCTCTAAAATCTGTATTTGGTCAGCACCATATTCCTGATTAACTTCCTTACTCACCTGTGTTCCTCCGTTATTAATTCTATAGAACCATCTGTTACTTTATAAACTGTGTTAAGACTAAATCTGTTTTTTACAAATTCATCAATACCAGTACAGGTAATGATTGTTTGTGTATCTAAAAGATTATCTAATAAATCACTCTGCCGATTTTTATCAAGCTCTGATAATACATCATCCAAAAGAAGAATTGGCTTGTCATTAATTGTATTTTCAACAAGCTTTATCTCTGAAAGCTTAAGTGAAAGAGCGCAGGTACGCTGTTGTCCCTGACTACCAAACTTTCTAATGTCTATTCCATCAACAGTGATTTTAATATCATCTCTGTGAGGTCCTACCGAAGTTTGACAAAATCTCATATCTTTTTCCTTATTTTTAACAAGCTCATCTAAAAAGAAAATATCCTCAATGTTTGGATCATAACTAACATCTATATTTTCTTTACCTGATGTAATCTTAGAGTGAATATCTTTTACAATAATGTTGATATCATCAATGAATTTTTGTCTTCTTGTGATTATCTTTTTACCATAGTTAATAAGTTGTTCATCCCATATTGGAAGAGTTTCTTTTAACTCAGGCTTATGTATCATTTCTTTTAACAAAGCATTTCTTTGATTAAGTGCCTTGTTATAATTTGATAAATCAGAAAGGTAAATCTTGTCTATTTGACAAAGCTCCGCGTCCATAAATTTTCTTCGTTCCAAGGGACCATTTTTAATGATATTCAAATCCTCTGGCGAGAAAAAAATTATATTAATAAGGCCAAATAAATCAGCTGCTTTTTTAATTGGAACCCTGTTTATAGCTATTCCTTTAGATTTGTTTTTCTTAAGGTGAATATCTATCTGATATTCTCTATTATTTTTTAAAACGACAGTCTTTATATGGCTTTCGTTTTTATCAAATTTAATTATTTCTTTATCTCTGCTACCTTTATGTGACTTTGTGGTACCTGATAAATATGCGGACTCTAAAATATTAGTCTTTCCCTGGGCATTATCACCATAGAGAATAGTAGTATGCTCATCAAAATTAATATTTAATGAATCATAATTTCTATAATTCTCAAGCTCAATGGATTTAATTATCATTAGTAACTGTTACGCTTTCTCCATTAAATTCAACTACATCACCAGGGTAAACCTTTTTTCCACGGCGAGTTTCAACCTCACCATTATACTTAACTAGTCCTTCTTCAATAACTTCCTTTGCCATTGCTCCTGATTCAACAACATTGGCAAGCTTAAGTAATTGACCAAGCTTAATAAATTCATCTCTAATATTAATTTTTTCCATTAATTTGCTCCTGGCTTATTAAAGTTTACAGGTAAAATAATGTAAATAAATGATTCTGCCTCATCCTTTATGAAACATGGACTCTTTTCATTTAACATATAAAGAGTAATCTCTTCATCATCAATTACCTTAAGAGCATCAATAACAAACTTTGGATTAAATCCAATCATGATGTTCTTTCCTTCTTTAACAATATCAATATCTTCATTCATAGTTCCAATAAATGAAGAAATAGTAAGTGACATTGTATTATCTACAGCATTTACAATAATTGGCTTTTTATCACCTTCATTAACAAGAATTGTTGCTCTATCAAAGCAATCAAAGAATTCTCTTTTGTTAATCTTAATCTTGGTTTCATAATCAGCAGAAAGCATCTGCTCAATCTTAAAGTATTCACCTTCGATTATTCTAGAAACAACTGTAGTCTGATCAAATTCAAATATAATGTGATTATCAGTAACGAAGATATTTATTTCATCATCAATGCCACCATCAATAATCTTAATTACTTCGTTTAAAGTTTTCTTTGGAACAATAACTTTTACATCGTTTGCTGGATTTTTAAGTTCGACATTTCTGATTGATACTCTATGTCCATCAAGTGCTACTACTTTAAGCTTGTTATCTTTAATTTCAAGAAGTTCACCAGTCATAAGCTTGTTATTTTCATTGTCAGCAACAGAAAAGATTGTCTGTCTTATGATATCTCTTAATGTAAGCTGAGAAATAACGATTGGTTGATTTCTTTCAATATTTGGAATATAAGAAAAATCCTGTCCAGATTTTCCGATGATATCAAACTTTGCTTTTTCACATGTAATAGATGTTTTGAAAGTTGAATCTGTTTCTATAGTAACTTCATTTTCAGGAAGCTTTCTAACAATCTCTGAAAACTTCTTTGCATCAAGAGCAATTATTCCTCTTTCTGATATAGTACCGTTAACAATTGTTTCTATTCCTATTTCCATATCGTTAGCAGTAAGTTTGATTGTGTCAGATGATGCATCAATTAATATACATTCAAGAATTGCCATTGTAGTTCTAGTTGGAACTGCCTTTGAAACAATATTAACACCTTTAACAAGGTCGGTTTTTTGACAAGTGATTTTCATGTGTAGTGCTCCCTTTCTAAAAAAATAAATATAATTAATTTTATAAGTAATATTATTATAGGCTGTTGATATGTATATAACTGTGAAACAGCCCTATTTAAGCGTAAAACATAAAAAATTAAATCACTAAAATCTGTGAATTAATTATTGATAATGTATGGATAGAATGTGAATAAAAATTGATGAAATTATTAACTAAAAATTTATCCTCATTCCATTAACATTTAAATAACAAGTTATCCATAGGCTTATCAACAAGTTGTTAACATTAGTTAGGATTTATCTTTTTCTTAATTGTTTCAACAAGGTTTTTGGTGTTTTCATCTTTATCGATTTCTTCTTCGATTTTGTTTGCACCATGAATGATTGTTGAATGATCACGTCCTCCAAGAAGTAATCCAATTGCTTGGAGTGATGAATCAGTCATTGTATTACATAAATACATGGCAATTTGTCTAGGTCTAACTACTGTGCTTGATCTATTTTTAGATGCCATTTGATCTACTGTAATATTAAAATGTTCTGAAACAACTTCTATTATTAATTGTGGTGTAATTTCTCTTGAAATATGAGGAGATATAAAGTTTTGAAGTTCTCTTTCAGCTATCTCCATAGTAATATCTATTTTTTCAAGTCTAGAAAAAGCTATAAGTTTATTTAATGCTCCTTCGATTTCACGGATGTTTGACTGAATATTTTCTGCAATATATTTTCTGATTGATTCATCAAGATTAAAATTCTTTTCCTCAATCTTTTTATTAAGGATAGCCATACGTGTTTCATAATCAGGATATCCAATATCAGCCATAAGGCCCATATCAAATCTTGATTTGAAACGATCATCAAGAGTCTCCATATCCTTTGGTGGCTTATCTGATGAAATTACAATTTGCTTACCCATTGCATGTAAAGCATTAAATGTATGGAAAAATTCTTCCTGTGTTGCTTCTTTACCTATAATAAATTGAATATCATCAACCATGAGAACATCTACTGTGCGATATTTATCTCTAAATCTTTGCATAGCTGTAGCATTGTTATTGGTTCTCATGTTTTCAATAACTTCGTTTGTAAACTCTTCTGAAGTTACATATAAAATATGAGTGTTTGGATTTTGATTTTCGATATAGTTTCCAATAGCTTGCATCAAGTGAGTTTTACCAAGACCTGGTCCACCATAAATATATAGAGGATTGTAAAATTCTCCAGGTGATTCTGCTACTGCAAGAGCTGCAGTTTGAGCAAATCTATTATTTCTACCAACGACAAAATTTTCAAAAGTAAACTTAGGATTAATAGTAGAATTACCTATCTTTTTATTATTAAATGAAGGTGTTTCTTCTATTTTAATATGATCAATATTTTTTTCTTCTTTAATTCTGTTGGCTTCTTCTTGTCCAATAAATTTAAGCTCATCAAATTCATTACCAGTAATTTCTGCTATTGTAATTTTAAGTGGTGTGGTAAACTTCTTTGAAATATAACCAAGAGTCATTTTACTTTGTTCACCGGTGAATATGATGTATAATTTATTGTCTTCTATCTGAAATAATTCAAGAGGTTTTAACCAAGAATTATAAGAAATATCTGGTATAGCATATTCTTCTTTTAAGTATGATAGAATTTCATCCCATTTTTTAACAATTTCTTCCATAAATTTTCCCTTTTATCCACAATTTAAACTATTATATATTCTAAACTAAATAAGCCTTTTTAGCAATATTTACTATTATAATGGTGTAGGGGATTGTTAAATATAAAAAATGTCTTATTTTTTGAATTTGAGGCCATTAAAAGGATATTATTATTTATCCACAATCTGATTTTATAGTTATCCACATAAATTTTCTTTAAAAACTGAAATTTCTTACGTATTTTGTGGATAATTTTATATTAATAACTTTTTATCAACATAGTTATCAACATCATGTAGATAAGATTTAAAAAATTTTTCTATAATTTATACCATATTTAGTATTTACTCTTTGTCTTGTTATTAATATATTGTGTTTTTGCGTTATCCACAGGTTAATTGAGTTTTAATTAGTGCAATTTTTATTGACTTTGTAGGGTTTTCCCTATATAATTTCTACTGATGTTTTCTCATAAAGAGGAGGTGGATATATTATGAAGATGACATATCAACCAAAAAAGAGACAGAGATCCAAAGTACATGGATTTAGATCTAGAATGAGCACAGCAGGTGGACGTAAGGTTCTTGCAGCTAGACGTGCTAAGGGAAGAAAGAAATTATCAGCTTAGGCCACAGACCATGTGGTCTTTCTTTCTATTTAAAGGAAAATATGTGTTATGGAATTTAGTGAATCTTTAAAAAAGAATAAGGACTTCACACAGGTATACAGGAAGGGTGTGTCTAAAGCTAATCGGCAACTTGTTATGTATATCTACCATAATAATACAGATCGAAATCGGATTGGAATTTCTGTTAGTAAAAAGGTTGGAAATTCGGTAGTTAGGCATCATTTGACGAGACTGATAAGAGAAAGTTATAGACTAAATGAAGAGATGTTCAATAGTGGTTTGGACATTGTAGTCGTTGTAAGAGAAGCTGCAGCTTCTGCTAATTTCGATGAGATACAAAAATCTTTACTTCATCTTGCAAATCTTCATAAAGTAACTCGTAAATAATTGGAATATGGATTTCTACTATGGTGAAGAAGTTTCTTATATTTTTAATTAAGTTATATCAAAAATATTTATCTCCAATGAAGTCTACTAAATGTCCTTATTGTCCTACTTGTTCAGCCTATGGTTTAGAGGCTATTCAAAAACATGGTGCAATTAAGGGTGGAACTTTGACTTTATGGAGGCTTATTCGTTGTAACCCTTTTTCACATGGCGGGTATGATCCAGTTCCATAAATAACTGGAGGTTTTACATTGAGCGAACTATTATTAACCGCTTACAACGGTTCTATTCTTGGACCTATTGCCAAGGTTCTTGGATGGATTATGGACAAAATTTATATTTTCTTTGCCAATTTAGGTATTGGAAATATAGCATTTACTATTGTTGTTTTTACTGTTTTTATTTATTTTTTACTGTTTCCTCTTACATATAAGCAGCAGAAGTTTGCTGTTCTTACACGTAAGATGCAGCCTGAGATGAAGGCTATTCAGGAAAAATACAAAGGCAAAAAAGACCAAGCTACCATGCAAAAGCAACAGGAAGAGACACAGGCTCTTTATGATAAGTATGGTATTTCTCCAGCTGGTAGCTGCGGATATATGATTATTCAGATGCCAGTTCTTTTTGCACTTTGGAGAGTTTTCAATAATGTTCCTGCTTATATTACTTCTGTAAAGGGTATATTTGGTAATCTTGTAACTGGTATTGTTGATTCTGGTAACATTGCTATAATTCAAAAGTTACATGATAACTATGCAAAGACTCTTACTTTTGATGCTAAGGCAACTGGTGATACTTTAAATAACTTTGTTATTGATGTTCTTTATAAATTACCAGTTTCTGGTTGGAGCGATTTAAAGAAGGCTTTTCCTGATTTAGTTTCAAATATTGATGAAGTTACTAAGACTCTTAAACATATTAACTATTTAGGAGTTCTTAATATTTCTGATACACCACTTAACCTTATTAAGACAGCCTGGACTTCTAGCAACAGAAATTATGTTTTACTTATCTGTGCTTTATTAGTTCCAATTGCTTCTTATTTATCTAACATTTTAAGAATGAAGATGAATCCTACTGGTAGTGAGGGACAGTCTGATCAGATGGCTCAGCAGATGAAGACAATGAATCTTATGATGCCACTTATGTCACTTTTCATTTCATTTTCTGTTCCAGTAGGTCTTGTTCTTTATTGGATTGTTGGTGCTGTTGTTAATACAATTCAAATGTTCTTCTTAAATAAGCACTTTGAGAAGATTGATCTTCAAAGTATTATTGAAAAGAACAAAGATAAGGCTGCTGCAAAAGCAGAAAAGCGTGGTATTCGTCAGGCTCAGATTTACGAAGCAGCAAAGATGAGCACAAAGCGTTCAATGGCTGACAAAGCTACAGTTGTTGAAGATGAAGCAGAATTACTTAACAAAGCTAATGAGTTAAGATCAAAAGCCAGCAGTGGTTCTCTTGCTTCAAAAGCAAATCTTGTAAAAGAATTTAACGAAATGAACAATAAATAGGGGGATTAAAAATGGAATATTTAGAATTTACAGGTAAGACTCTTGATGATGCACTTACTAATGCAACTGTAAAGCTTGGTGTTACATCTAGTGAAATAAAATATGAAGTAGTTGAAGAAGGAAGCAATGGTTTTCTTGGCATTGGTTCAAAGGATGCTGTTATCAAAGTTGTTCTTGCTTCTAATGAAGATCCAAAGGAAGTTGCTACAGAATTCCTTAATGGTGTTTTTGAGGCAATGCAGCTTGAGGTTAATATTACAATGGAATTTGATGAGGTTGAAAACTGCCTTTCAATTGATTTAGCTGGCCCAGAGATGGGTGTTCTTATTGGAAAGCGTGGTCAGACTCTTGATTCTTTACAGTATCTTACAAATCTTGCTGTTAATCGTTCTTCTGATAATTACACAAGAGTTAAGATTGATACTGAAGACTATAGACGTCGTAGAAAAGAGACTTTAGAAAATCTCGCAAAGAATATGGCAAGCAAGGTTAAGAGAACAAAGAAGTCTGTTACTCTTGAGGCAATGAATCCTTATGAGAGACGTATTATTCATTCAGCAATTCAGAATGATAATAGTGTTACAACTCATTCAGAAGGTGAAGAGCCATACCGTTATGTAGTCATTACTCTTAAGAAATAGTTCTTTTGATTTTTTAGGGTTAGTCTTATAATATAGACTAACCCTTTATATTTGTTTTTGCTTAGACTTCTAGTTATTTGTTAAGATGATATCTTTCATGTCATTTTAATTGATATTTAGATTTTTATTTAATTCGTATTTACGAATTTTGGAGGAGATTATGTATCATAGTGATACAATCTGTGCAATTGCAACATCTATGAATAGTTCTGGTATTGGAATTATCAGAGTTTCTGGTGAAGAATCCATTAATATAGTGGATTCTATTTTTCGTGGTAAAGATAAGCTTAAAGATTGCCAGAGTCATACTATTCAATATGGTCATATTTATGATAATAATGAGCTTGTTGATGAAGTTCTTATTATGATAATGAAAGCTCCTCGCTCTTATACTACTGAGGATGTTATAGAAATTGATTGTCATGGTGGTATTTTAATTTTAAAGAAGATTCTTTCTTTGTTAATTAAAAATGGTGCTCGAATTGCGGAGCCAGGTGAGTTCACTAAACGAGCTTTCTTAAATGGACGTATTGATTTATCAGAAGCTGAATCTATTATGGATTTAATTTCATCTAGTTCTGAGCTTGCTATGAAAAATTCAATTAAGCAGCTTTCTGGTTCTTTAAATAAAATTATCGTTGATTTACGTGATAAGATTTTATATGAGACTGCTTTCATTGAGGCTGCTTTAGATGACCCTGAGCATTTTGATTTAACTAATTATCCTGCTGAGCTTCAGGGTAAAGTTAAATCTATGATTTCTATTATCAGTGACTTAATTGATTCTTTTAATTCTGGTCATATTTTAAAAGAAGGAATTAACACTCTTATTTTAGGAAAACCAAATGCTGGTAAATCTTCTCTTTTAAATACTTTATCTCGAAGAGAGCGTGCTATTGTTACAGATATTCCTGGTACCACTCGCGATACTTTGGAGGAGCAGATTACTATAAATGGTGTTTCGTTAAATATTTTTGATACAGCAGGTATTCGTGAGACTGATGATGTAGTAGAAAAGATTGGTGTAGATAAAGCAATAGATTCTATTGATGATGCTGATTTAATTTTATTTGTTGTAGATTCATCTAGGCCTTTAGATGAGAATGATGAGTTTATTATAGATAAGATTAAGGATAAAAAAGTCATTATTTTGCTTAATAAATCTGACCTCGTATCAGTTATTAAAGAGGAAGATATATGTAATAAATATGGCAAACACGTTATTTCTTTCTCTTCAGTCAGTCTTGATGGTTTAAAGACACTTGAGTCTACAATAACTGACATGTTCTTTAAAGGAATAGTCAAAACTGATGATACTTTATACATTACAAATTCTCGTCAGGCTAGTTGTCTTTCAAATGCTAAAAATAGTTTGTCTAATGTTTTAGTTTCTATTGACAATATGATGCCTGAAGATTTCTTTTCAATTGATTTGATGGATACTTATAATTTCCTCGGTGAAATTACAGGCGAAACCATTGAAGATGATTTAGCTAATAAAATATTTAGTGAGTTTTGTATGGGTAAATAATTTGATTCATACATGTAATGTATGAATCAAATTATTTTAAAACTGCCTTTTTGCCGAAGGCAATGTTAAATGGCAGTTTATCCTTTTTATTTTTTAAGGAGATATAGATATGTCTGTAGTTGAAGAATCCTATGATGTTGTAGTCATTGGTGCAGGTCATGCTGGATGTGAAGCAGCTCTTGCAGCAGCGCGCATGGGATTAAATACAATTTGTTTTACTGTAAGTATGGATTCAGTTGCTCTTATGCCATGTAATCCAAATATTGGAGGAAGTTCAAAAGGACATTTAGTTCGTGAACTTGATGCTCTTGGAGGACAGATGGGTATTAATATTGATCATACATTTATCCAATCCAAGATGCTTAATTCTTCAAAGGGTCCTGCTGTTCATTCTCTTAGAGCTCAAGCGGATAAGTCTGCTTATTCCCTTCGAATGAGAAAGACAATGCAGGATACTGATAATCTTACTTTAAGACAGGCTGAGGTTACTGAACTTTTAATTGAAGATAATAAAGTTGTTGGTGTAAAGACTCTTTCAGGTGCTACTTATCATTGTAGGGCTGCAGTTATTTGTACAGGAACTTACCTTAGAGCTAGATGTCTTTATGGAGATGTTATTGAACATACTGGTCCTAATGGTTTAAAGGCTGCTAACCATCTAACACAGTCATTACTTGATAATAATGTAGAAATGAACCGCTTTAAAACTGGTACTCCGGCAAGAGTTGATAGTCGTTCTATTGATTTTTCAAAGATGGAAATACAGCTTGGAGACAATCCTGTTGTTCCTTTTTCTTTTAGTACTAATCCTAAGGATGTTCAGATTGACCAGGTTCCATGTTATCTTACTTATACTAACGAAAAGACTCATGAGATTATCAGAGCAAATCTTGATAGGTCACCAATGTATTCCGGTGTAATAGAAGGTACTGGTCCAAGATATTGTCCTAGTATCGAAGATAAGGTTGTAAGATTTTCTGATAAAAACAGACATCAACTTTTTGTTGAGCCAGAAGGCTTAAACACTAATGAAATGTATATTGGTGGCATGAGTTCTTCAATGCCAGAGGATGTTCAGTATGCTATGTACCATACTGTTCCAGGTCTTGAAAATTGTAAGATTGTTCGTAATGCTTATGCCATTGAGTATGATTGTATTAATGCAACTCAGCTTAAGGCATCATTAGAGTTTAAAAATATTGATGGTCTTTTTGCTGCTGGTCAGTTTAATGGAAGTAGTGGTTATGAAGAAGCTGCTGCTCAAGGACTTGTTGCAGGTATTAATGCTGCTCTTAAACTCCTCAATAAAGAGCCAATGATTCTTGATAGAAGTAATTCTTACATAGGAGTTCTTATAGATGATTTAGTTACAAAGGAAACTAAAGAGCCTTATCGTATGATGACTTCAAGAGCAGAGTACAGACTTTTACTTAGGCAGGATAATGCAGATATTCGCCTCTCTAAAATTGGATACGAGGTTGGTCTTTTACCGAAAGAACGCTATGAACATGTTGTTGAGAAGGAGCGTTTAATTGAAGAAGAGGTAGCTCGTGTTAAAGAAATTAATGTTGGAGCTAGAAAAGAAGTTCAAGCTCTTCTTGAATCATATGGAAGTATTCCTCTTTCAAATGGAATTAAGTTGGTAGATTTAATTAGACGACCAGAGCTTGATTATGATAAGCTTGCTCCGATTGATCCAGATAGACCAGAGCTTTCTGATGAAGTTAGAGAGGAAGTAAATATCTACATTAAGTATGAGGGTTATCTTACAAGACAGGCAAAACAGGTTGCACAATTTAAAAAACTTGAATCTAAAGTTTTGCCACAAGAAATTAATTATGAGGATGTTTCTAGTTTACGTATTGAAGCAGTGCAAAAGCTAAGCAAATTACGCCCAGCTAACATTGGACAGGCATCTAGAATATCTGGAGTTAGTCCAGCTGATATTTCAGTTTTATTAGTTTATCTTGAGACATATAAAAGTAAGAGTAAAGAATAGGGGTTAATATGGATAGAGATTATACCTACTTAAATACTACCTTATCTAGCTGGAAGTTTTCTTTGTCTGTTGATCAGATAGACCAGCTTGATTTGTTTTATGATTTATTAGTGGAGAAGAATAAGGTTATGAACCTTACTGCTATTACTGAGTTTAATGAAGTACAGTTAAAACATTTTGTTGATAGTTTATCTATCTGCACTGTATTACCTGATAATGTGAAATCAATTTGCGATCTTGGTACTGGTGCAGGCTTTCCAGGAATACCTATGGCAATTGCCTATCCTAATATTCAATTTACTCTTATTGATTCCTTGAATAAAAGGGTTAAATTTTTGGAAGAGGTTGTAGCTAAGCTTGGTCTTACTAATGTTTCTTTGATTCATGCAAGAGCTGAAGAAGCTGGTAGAAATAAGCTTTATAGAGAACAGTTTGATTTAGTTGTAAGTAGAGCAGTAGCTAATATCTCAACTTTATCGGAGTATTGTCTTCCTCTTGTAGCAGTTGGTGGAAAGTTTATTAGTTTTAAATCTGGTGATATTGATAAAGAAATTAGTGAATCAGGTTCCGCTATTCAGAAATTAGGTGGTAAGTTTAATAAACCTGTATTCTTTATTTTGCCAGATACTGACATTAAACGCTCTTTTGTTATCATCGATAAAGAAAAAAATACACCTAAAGCTTATCCTCGAAAGGCTGGAACTCCTAGCAAAGAACCTCTTAGCTAATAGTTTCATGTGAAACTTTTTAGTATTTGTATTTTTTAAACTTGCACTTTGATATAATTGACTTGATTATTTGTATGTGGGGGATTAGTTTATGATCAACGACTTCCTTAAAAAATATCAGGAAGAACTTATTTCTGGAAAGATTCAGCTAAAAGAAGATATGGATTTATTGGAAACTAAGATTAAAGAAGAAACTAAGTTTCTTAAATTGCTAGAGGATTCCAATGATTCATATTTTGTAGAGTTTACTCCTAGAGATATTAATGCAAAAAATAAAGAAAAAGCAGCTGAAATTCGTGAAATTCTTAAAGATTTAAATTCTCAAATGGATATTAAATCTCAACAGATGAAGTTTTATGATGGACGACTAGTTGAATTGAATGCTTTAATAACTAATACTGTTGTAATTAATAAGCCTTCTATTGAAAAATCAGTTGTTAATAGTAATGATAATAATGATTCTAAAGATGTAGATTTATCTTTAATTGATAGACTTTCAGATATAAAAAAGAAGATTTTGCTTGATCCTTATAAGGCACAGCTTGATTTGGAAAATTTAATTTCTAGTCTTAAACAAGATTAATAATCTATATCTAGGAATGTTTCACGTGAAACATTTTATAGAAATGTTATGTATTTATATATGGTAAACACAAAATATAGTGTTTTGATTTTTAATTCAACTCCTATATGTTGCTATATTGAATTAAAAATGTTTCACGTGAAACATTATATATATAAATACTTATATCTATATATAGTAGAGTATCCAAAAAAATTATCAAATTCAAACAGATATTCTCAGTAGAATTGAGTATTTTACAATGATATAATGTGACAGAATGACAAAATTAAATTAAGGGAGCACGATAGATGAAAAGAGTAATCGCAATCGCAAACCAAAAAGGTGGAGTAGGAAAAACAACAACAAGTATTAACCTTTCAGCTTGTTTAGCAGAAGCAGGTAAGAAAGTACTTGTAATTGACACTGATCCACAGGGAAATGCAACAAGCGGACTTGGTTTAGACAAGGAAGAATGTGAGAATACTGTTTATGATTTGGTACTTGATCAGTGTAGTATCAAGGAGTGTATGTATAAGGTAGAGAATATTCCTAACCTTACAATAATACCTTCTAATGTTGATTTAGCTGGTGCCGAGATAGAACTTCTTGGTATTAACGAAAAGGAATATATCTTACGAAACGCTGTTGATTATGTAAAGGATGATTTTGATTACGTTATTATTGATTGTCCTCCTTCACTTAATATGTTAACTATCAATGCTATGACAACTGCTGATTCAGTACTTGTTCCAATTCAGTGTGAGTACTACGCACTTGAAGGTATTAGCCAGTTGATTCATACAATTGATCTTGTTCAGCAGAGACTTAATTCAAAGCTTCAGATTGATGGCGTAGTATTTACTATGTATGATGCTAGAACAAATCTTTCTTCTGATGTAGTTGATACTGTAAAGAATAATCTTAATGCTACAGTTTATCAGACAATCATACCAAGAAATGTTAGACTTGCAGAGGCTCCATCCCATGGGCTTCCAATCAATCTATATGATCCAAAGTCTACTGGTGCTGAGAGTTATCGCAACTTGGCAAAAGAAATTATTGGAAGAAAGGATATATAATTATGGCAGCAAAAAAGGGAGGTTTAGGTAAGGGATTAGATTCCCTTATTGTTAATAAGAATGAGGGTGTTGTTGCAGTTAATCCAGAACAGCACGGCGCTCCAGTTGAAGTAGATATTAATAAGGTTGAGCCTAATAAGCTTCAGCCTAGAAAGAATTTTGATGAAGATAAGCTTCAGGATCTAGCTGAAAATATTAAACTCCACGGAATCATCAATCCTCTTATTGTTCAAGATAGAGGAAAGTATTATGAGATTATCGGTGGTGAGCGTAGATGGAGAGCAGCTAGAATTGCTGGTTTCAAAAAGGTTCCTGTTATAATAATGAATCTTAGCGAGCAGGAGTTCGTTGAAATTTCGCTCATTGATAATATTCAGCGTGAGCAGTTAAACCCTATCGAAGAAGCAATGGCTTTTGCTAGACTAATTGATGAGTTTAAGTTAAAGCAAGATGAGGTTGCTGAACGAGTTTCAAAAAGCAGAACTACAATTACAAATGCTCTTAGATTATTAAAACTTGATAAGCGTGTTCAGGATATGATTGTTGATGATAAGTTAACAACTGGTCATGCAAGAGCGATGCTTTCAATTACAGATAATGATAAGCAGTATGAGTTTGCTGAGAAAGCTTTTGATGAAAAGATGTCTGTTCGTGATGTTGAGCGAGAAGTTAAAAAGCTCTTAAGTGATAAGAAGTCAGATAAGAAGTCAAAGTCAGCGGAGCTTGATCCTCAGCTTGTTGCAGTTTACCAGGATACACAAGAAAAGCTTAAAGGCATTCTTGGAACCAAGGTATTTATCAATGCCAAGGATAACAAATCTGGAAAAGTTGAGATTGAGTATTATTCTCAGGATGAGCTTAACAGAATCGTAGAATTACTAGAAAATATAAAATAGAACATTTGTTTGCAGGAGAATAACAATGATAGAACAATACACAGGAATTAGTACAGATTACATCGTAATAGGACTAGCAGCTGCAGTACTGATTATGGCTATACTTTTAATAGTTTTCATCGCTCAGATGTCAAAGCTTAAGAAAAGATACAAGATATTTATGCAGGGTAACGACGCTAAGTCATTAGAGGATACACTTGTTTATAGATTAGAGCAGGTGGATGAGCTTATCGAAGCAAATGCTAGTAATGAGAGAAACATCGATACAATTTTCAAGAACATGAAGGATTGCTTCCAGAAAATTGGACTTGTTAAGTACGATGCGTTCAATGAAATGGGTGGAAAGCTTAGCTTTTCTCTTTGTATGTTAAATGAAAAAAACTCTGGCTTTATAATTAATGCTATGCATTCTAGAGAAGGATGTTATACTTATGTTAAAGAGATTATAGATGGAAATTCTATAATTCAGCTCGCAGAGGAAGAAGAACAAGCCTTAGAACAGGCATTAGGTGGAATGTAAAGTATGCATCAATATTTGCCAGCAATTGGATTTAGCAAACTTAATAAAAAGGCATTTGAAGGTTTATTAGAAGAAATAGTTCAACGTCCTGATTATCAAGAGTCAGCTTTGGATTTTGAAGGTAATCAGTTTGTTGAACTTAGATACATGGTTGCTGATAATGTAGGATTAGTTCTTAGAGGAATATATGATGAAAATGATGTATTCCAGTTGGATTATTGTTATCCTACATTTTTTGGAGAATCACTTTCTATTAATAACGATGTAGATGTTGTGAAGCAAAGCGACAAAGAAAATTATCTTGTTATGTGCGATGAACTAAGGCTGGGTGTTAATTTAATATTCCAGTTGCAGAACATGGGTGAGTTTCTTCGTCAGAATATTATGGCAGGCAAGAGTGGAGATAGAGACATTAAGCTTGCAGCACTTTCGTTAGATGGAAAAGTAATTTTACCTTTGTATGACAATGAAAAGAGTCGTATAAAGGAAAAGCTTAACAATCAAAAGAGAATTCAGCTTGTAGAGCAGGCAAGAGAAGGAAATGAAGAAGCTCTTGAAAGCCTTACAATGGATGAAATTGATTTGTACCAGCGTATTTCTAGAAGAGTAGCCAGGGAAGATATTTTAAGTGTGGTTACAAGTTATTTTATGCCTTATGGCATAGAAAATGATAAGTACGATATCTTAGGTGAGATTATGGATGTAAAATCTGTTGTTAATCACCTTACCATGGAAGAACTTTACCTTATGGTTATTGAAAGCAACGATGTTGTACTAGAAGTATGCATTAATAAAAAGAACCTACTTGGTGAGCCAGCTGTTGGCAGACGCTTCAAAGGATCAATTTGGTTACAGGGAACTGTTGATTTTTCCTAGCTGTTAGATTAGAATCTAATAGTTGTTAAAAAATATTGTGTTCCCGTAGCTCAGCTGGATAGAGCGTCCGCCTCCTAAGCGGAAGGTCGTGTGTTCGAATCACATTGGGAACGTTGGGAAATGCGAATTAGTCGCATTTCTCTTTTTTTATGCAAAAAAGCCTTTAAAACCACACAAATTTCGCAATATTAGAGTAAAATACTTTTATGACTATAAGTAGTCTATTAAAAATAAATGAGGTATAATTAACACTAAGTAGAATTAAAGTGCAATCATATCTATTTATATAAAGGGGGAAAATATAAGGAGGAGGAAGAAGATGTATGGCAGATTTGAATTTAACTAGCGATCAGCAAGATACACTAGGTGAGATTGCAAATATAAGTATGGGTTCTTCAGCAACTTCCCTTAGTGCTCTTTTAAATAATTTAAAGGTTGATATTACAACACCAAAGGTTGAATTAATTAGAAGAAGCGAATCCCTTGATGATTACCATGATGTTTGCGTGTTGGTTTCTATAAATTATGTAAAAGGGTTATCCGGCAGCAATGTATTAATACTAAAGGAAAATGACGTTAAAATAATAGCGGACCTTATGATGGGCGGTGCAGGCATAGTGACAGAAGGTGAAATAAGTGAAATACAATTATCAGCTGTTTCAGAAGCAATGAATCAGATGATGGGTAGCGCAGCAAGTTCAATGTCGCAATTATTGAACAGATTGGTTGATATTTCGCCACCAAAAACCGATAACATAGATGTGGAGAGCGTAAAGATATTCGAAAGATTATTTGATTCTCCAGATAAAGATTTTGTTAAGATTACTTTTGATCTCAAAATAGGGACAATTGTAGATTCAGTTATGGTACAGCTGTATCCAGTTACATTTGCGCTGGATATGGTATCTCTATTTGGAAAAAATTAAACTAGGGGGCCGCATGGACGAGAACGGAAAGAGAAATCAAAGAGAAATTGCCAAGGACAAAGTACAAATCATTTTAGCAAGTATAGCCTTAGCTGTGCTCATTATCATTGAACTTTATGTAATGATAAACTTTAAGAGCAATTTTATGGCTTTGGCCATTGGAACATTGCTGATGATTGTAGCACTATTTTTCTTGATTAGTGCGCTTATGGACATCTCTTTAAAAACAAAAGAGACAGAAGAGCAAAAGTATGAGGAAATATATAATGCTCAAAAGGCATCGTATCTCGTCATTAAAAAGAGCTTTGATGAAATGGAGCAAAGACTTCGTGTAATCGAAGAAAACAGTGCCCTTCCAGCAGAAGATATAATTAATGCTCAAAAGGCAGTTGCTAAGGTAACAATATCTCGAAGCAAAGAAAATACAGATGCTTTGATGAATTCAAATGATGAGCTGATAAATCAGCTTGTATCAATTCAAGAAAAGCTTGATACAAATAACAACGAGATGATGGAAAAGCAGCAGTCAATGCTTAAAGAGACCAACAATGATATTCAGCAAAAGATTGAAGCTTTGACATCGCAGCTTTTAAATATTGAAGGAAGAATACAAAGTGGTGTTTCTGTTATGGCAGCACAGCCAGTTAGTCCTGTTGTAGAGCAGCCATCAAATGTAGAAGTTCCTAATATAGCCACAGAGCCATCAGTAGAGGTTCCAGTGGCAGAAGAAATAGGACTAGATGTGGATGCAGTAGCCGAGGAGCCAGCAGCAGAAGAGGCAGTTGAGGATTTGGGACTTGATTTAGATGCAATAGTAGAAGAACCAGCAGTTGAGGCCCCTGCAGCTGAAGATATGATGGCAACAGATGCAGAAGATGAAATAGGAATAGACT
>Ga0129307_1001631_pt1 | contig 22492 bp, 19 predicted proteins | sample P1105metagenome_FD_94437 | JGI IMG/M metagenome (GOLD analysis project Ga0129307, IMG submission 94437) | Capybara group fecal microbial communities from Wisconsin, USA - P1105 metagenome | ecosystem: Host-associated > Mammals > Digestive system > Large intestine > Fecal | place: USA: Wisconsin... | reverse complement strand
CTTTCGTGGAGCGCCCTCTCAGGGGAAAAATTCTATTAAAAGTCTTTGGAAGGGGGTTCGGGGGAGAACCTTTCCTCAGAAAGGTTTCCCCCGATAAATGCGTATAAAGTTTCTATATGAGTATCAGGGTTAAATTGCAGGGGGATAATTGTTTTATTTGATGGAATAGGCGATGAATTTGAGGTAGAATTCTTCGATGGAAGATCGGCCTTCAAATCTTGTTTCGTCGGCGTATGCACCTGTGTACTTGCCGTCCTTGAAGATATAATACTTTCCGTCGGCATTGGTAATGTCAAGGGTTGTATCCTTGCCGTCGGTGAGATGGTATACAACGCTGAGAACGGGATCTTCCAGTTCGGGCTTGACGTGGATATCGATGCCTGCCATAGGGATCTGCGAGAATGAATTGTAGAAATTCTGGAAAAGGGTATATCCTTCGGAATTGCTTATATCCACATCTTTTCCGCTCATTGTGCAGGTCCTGTCGTTAGCGCTGATGGTGAATTCGTCGGAATGTGCGCCCTCTTTGATGTCAAATCCGCTGATGCCGTAAATATCTGCGCCTGATATCTTCTTCGGAGTGTAATCAAACACAGTTGCATTTGCAAGGGCTATATTTGAGCTGTAGTAGAGTTCGAGCTGATTGTCGTCTTCGTTGAGGACGTAGGAGTATGTGTCGTCGTCCTTCATTGCCTTGACCAGTATCGAATGCTCTTTGCCGTCCAGACCCTTTATGATTATCTGTGAATCGGGATCGTCAAATCCCAGACTTTTCTTGTCGGTGAAGTTTTCTTCCAGCATTTCCTCAGCTTCAAGTCTTACAAGATTGTTTACCATTGAGGAGATCGCTGTGCGGTCTGCACCGATCAGTTCGTACTTCTTTTCAATATCCCAGAACTGTCCGTCGGGATCGTAGGTGAGCACGTAATCATCGCCGTTCTTGTTCTTTACGGTGATGGTGTCGATCTCGTTATTTTCATAGAGCGTGAGATCCTTGGATTTGAGAATGAGCTTATCGGGTACCAGTGAAGTGCCCTTGTATGAATCGATAGCGTAAACATTGGGCTTTTCCGAGGTCATTACATAGTAGTATTCCCCTGTGGGGCTCTTGTCGCCTATGTACAGCTCATAGGTGTCGGTTTCGGAGAAAAGCTTTATGGTTATCGGATCGTCAAGACCGTACATAGCCTTTTTGCTGTCGTCAGCCTTTCCGAAGCTGGTCTCGGCTGTAAGGTCAGATGTATACGTGGAAACCAGCTGGAGATAGGTCTCATCGGGAGTAAAATCGTCTCCCTCTGTGACTTTCCATGTGCCGTCCTCTGATTTTTCGGTTGTGAATGAACCGTCTTTAAGATCGAACTCTATCTTTGAGATATCGTCGGAATTGAAGCTGAAGAGGTGATTATCCTTCCTCATTGCCTCTGACTGGCTTGTCTCGGCATCTTTTTTATTCTTGACTGCGAGAAAAGTTCCCATTGAACCTCCTGCGAGAACAAGAGCTGCCACCAGTATAATTATGGGCTTTTTCATTATGAATGTCTCCTTTTGAGCCATACAGCAACGCCTGCGACAGCGAGTACTGCCGGAATGATGATCATGCTTGCCAGTACCTTCTTGGCGTGTGAGGCATCTTCAAATGTCATAGAGTCGTAAGCGTTGAGCTTGTTGCCTATGCCCATTGAGATATCGCTGTCGTAGAGCCATGTATTTGAGAAAGTGAGGAGCATCTGTGTAGCACTGAGTGAAGGAGCGATAACATCCTTGTCGATGATATCGGTGCTTCCTGTAACGATGAGCTTAGCGCCTGTTATACGGTCCATAGCGTAGTAGCCGAGGTCAAGCTGTTCATCGGAGTGCTTTTCGGCTTCTGCCTTGGTTACGTCGTCGCCGCCCATCGGAGTGCTCTTTGTGGTGTATTTCTGATTTCCGTCGGAATCGTAGGTGGGCATATTTCTGATAATAGGCGAAACTTCAACATTGGCGCCGTTCTCAAAAGTATTTTCGGGCATCAGTGCGAAGCTTCTTGTGCCTGCCAGACCTGCGATGTATTCGCCGTTGTTTACGAGGTAGTTGAGCTCGGATGTGAGGTCCTCTGTGTAATCGCCGGTAGCTTCGGGGTATTCGACACGGATGAAGTTTTCATTCTGCTGATAATCCTTGTCCTGGAGCTGATTTGCGGCGCTTGTCTCGGTAATGATGTTGTAATCCATCTCGATACCGTACTGACCGAGGATATCTTCGATATTGGTGAATCTGCCCTTGGTATCTGTGGGAGCCAGCAGCATTGAGAGTGCGCCGCCTGCCTCGAGGTAATCTTCAAGGATAGCCTTCTCATCGTCGGTGATATCCTTCTGAGGGCCTGCAAGATATAAGATCTTAGCGTTACCGGGAACAGCCTTTGTCTCGCTGAGATTCAGCTCCTTAACGTCATAGTTGTTGGTCTTGAGCTGATTTGCGTATATCTCGTAGCTGTCGTTGATGGACTTTTCATCGTGCCCCTGGAGGAAGTAGATAGTCGGGAGAGAGCCGTTTGTACAGGTCTCGATAGCGGCAGCTATAAGCTCCTCGCCGGCATACTGGAATGTACCGTCGGATGTGGTCTGGAATATCTTTGAGTGGTCGATACGCTTTGTGATATCGCCGCATCTTACGAAGATATCGCCGTTCTGAACGCTGAGCAGTCCGTCGTTGGAAAGCTCGTTTGCGAGAGCTGCGTTCTCGTCAGGCTCGAAGTATGTAACATCTATATTAGGACGTTCTTCAAGCTGTGTGAGAGTGTGGTACAGTGAGAGGAACTCAGGTGCGCCACGGAAATATTCCTTCTTTGAAAGGAAGAAAACATCGATGTCCTTATCGGAAGTATCATTGAGAAGCTTGGCTGTGGTCTCGTTGAGAGTGTATCTCTTGGTAGGAGTCATGTCGTATACCTTGTCATAATAGTTGACTATAAGATTTATCGGTACGAATACTACCAGAGTCAGCAGAGCGATAACGATGGCGATAGTTCCCGAGAAATTAAGTTTTTTCTTTTCCATCTCAGCTTACCCCCTTTTCCAGCGCCTTTTCTCGATGGAGATGTATGTCCATACGAGGAAAACTATTGTTGCAGAAGCAAAGAATACCAGGTCGGAAAGGCGGATGAAGCCCTGTGAGAAGTAGGCGAATCTTGGCTGTGCGGCAAATGCGTAGAGAACTGACTGGAGCTTGGGATACTGCGAGATGAAAGCAGTATTTGCGAAATCGTCAAGGAAGAGCACACCGAACATGATGATCTCTCCGATGATGGCAGCTATGATGGAGTTCTCGGTGAATGAAGAAATGAGCATACCCAGTGTGATGAACATCATTCCCCATGAGAAGATACCGATGTAAGCGCAGATAAGCTGGCTTATAACGACTTCGCCGTTGATGGCGGTGATGATGGGGTATACAAGTGTGCCTGCAAGCATGAATATGTAAACTGTCATATTTGCGAGGAACTTTGCGATAACTATTTTAAGTACGCTGACCGGTGATGTCATAAGCAGTACTTCCGTGCCGAATTTCCTTTCATCAGCGAATGTACGCATGGTGAGGATAGGCAGCAGGAATATGAAATAAAGCGTTACGTTGTAGAATATCTCGGTGAATGAGAATTTCAGAGTGTTGGATGAATCCATACCTCCGATGGCTACACCGAAGATATAGGTGAACAGCAGCATGAAGAGTGCCGCTATAGCATAGGCGAAAGGAGTGTAGAAAAACGACTGCAGCTCCTTCTTATAAATAGGAAACATTACTCATTTTCCTCCTTTTCTTCAGACTCGGCTTCTTCGTTTTCTGCGGAATCTGTTTTTTCGGGAACGATCTCGTTGAGGAGCTCGTCCATTGATTTTTTCTGGGCAGGTCTGTTGATGAGCTCGGTGAATACCTTCTCAAGGTTAGGCTTGTCAGTGTAGATCTCAAGGACAGTTACCTGATTCTTCAGGCAGTCAGCCATCAGTTTCTCCTGGGTCTGCTCGGCATTGCCGCTGAGCTTTACGGTGAAGGATGTGATATTGTTGCCCTCGTCAACAGCTTCCGTTATCTCGGCTACACCTTCTGTAACGCCGATGATAGCGGCGGCTGCGGCCTTGCTTCCTGCGCACTTTACGTGGAGGACTGATGAATCGTTGAAGGACTTTTCGAGGTTCTCGATGGTATCGATAGCACGGATATCGCCTTTATTGATGATAACGACACGGTCGCACACCGCACTGACCTCGCTGAGGATATGGGAGCTGAAAATAACGGAATGTTCCTTTTTCAGATCCTTGATGATGCTTCTTACCTCTACGACCTGATTAGGGTCGAGGCCGACTGTAGGCTCATCGAGGATAAGGAATTTCGGGTTGCCGAGGAGCGCCTGTGCAAATCCCACACGCTGTTTGTAACCTTTGGAGAGGTTGCGTATGAGCTTGTGCTGAACATCTGCGATCTTCAGCAGAGCCATGACACGTTCCATTTCACTTTTCTTTTCCTTGCCCTTGATACCCTTGAGGCCTGCGCAGAAATCAAGATATTCCCTGACCTTCATATCAGGGTAAACAGGCGGTATTTCGGGAAGATAGCCAATGTTTCTCTTTGCCTTTACGGGATTTTCCGTTATGTCGTCTCCGCAGATGGTGACTTTGCCTCCGCTCATGGGGAGGTAGCCGGCGATCATATTCATGGTCGTTGATTTGCCCGCACCGTTAGGTCCGAGAAAACCGAGGATCTCATTATCATTTATTGTGAAACTAATGTCGTTTACGGCACGGTTGCTGCCGTAGTACTTAGTCAGATTTTCAATAGTAATCATGAGCTTCTCCTTTCATTTGTATAATTATAACTATGAAGCCGTAAAATACTGTGCTAAAGTATACAATTACTCTATCATAGCATACTGTTTTATTATCGCAGAAAAAGATTAACGTGAGATGAATAAAATGTGAACGAAGTGTTAAAAGGCATTATTCACACCCAAAGTGCATTTTTGCTGCATTGTAATTATCATGATAAATATTATATCTAATCTGTGTGGATTTTGTGAAAGTTTATTGTAAAGAGAATGAATCTTGTTTATAAAGATTAAAAGTAATACTAAATTCATCAAATCGCAATTTGTGAAAAATCAGCAACTTTTGAGCGGTGGACAAAATGTACAAAAAGGGGTATTCCAATGTGTGCATTGCACCAAAAATAACCTTCAGCAAAGCCGAAAACTTTTTAAACTGTTGACATGAATAGAAATGTGGAATATAATTATCTTGAAAATAGTTTGAGAATTGTGTGTTTATAATGTGATATAAGCACACAGTGTATGAGTATTTTCATATACGGTTTCCGTGGCGGCTGCGCATTCCATAAAGCTGAAAAGCTATCGCAGTGCGGAGCATTATCGGTGAGTCCTGTTCCGCAGAAGATCACTTCTCAGCATGGTTCGCCTTCAGACATGGAAACGAAACCTTTTAACCACATCACATTATTATGAGAGGGGTAATACTAATGATAAGCAAAAAGACAAAGGCTCTTGCTGCTGCTATGCTTTCCGCAGCAATGACAGCTACAGCTGTAGTACCTGCTGTTTCTTCTGCAGCAGCTCCTAAGGCTACATCAGAAGCTCTTAAATCAGATGAGAGCTACATCTCTATGTTTGAATCACTCTATGATGACGTTATGACAAACGGTGTCTCCAACGGCTTCATGAGCAAGCAGAACAACGGCGCTAAGAAGTTCGGTATTCCTTACCACGCTGTTGAAACACTCGTTGTTGAGGCTCCTGACTACGGTCACGAGACAACTTCTGAGGCTATGTCATACATCGTATGGATGGCTGCAATGCACGATGCTCTCGTAGCAAGCGGTCAGACTTCAGGCGACAACGATCTTGCTGACGCTTGGAAGATCATGGAAGCTCTTATTCCTGGTTGGTCTACAGCAGCTAACAGAAGCGATATCGAGTACGGTTCAATCTGGGAGCAGGAGAGACTCAAGGCTGATACAGCTGCTGAAGGTGACGATCCTTCAGATTATCCTACAGAGCAGCCTAACGTAGACGCTATCAACCCAATGTATGAAGCATACAAGTCTGCATACGGTTCAGATAACGGTTACTACCTCATGAACTGGCTCGCTGACGTTGATGACTGGTACGGATTCAGCAAGGGCACTAAGGGCGAAGGCAAGTTCACATTCATCAATACCTTCCAGAGAGGTGAGGAAGAGTCTTGTTTCGAGACAGTTCCTGCTCCTTGTCTTGAAGAGCTGAAGTGGGGTATGGAGAGCACTAAGGAAGATAACGGTAACGGTATCAAGGCTATCTTCAACGGTCTCGACGCAGTTCCTGCTCAGTACTCATTCACTAACGCTCCTGACGCTGAGGACCGTGCTATCCAGGCTATCTACTTTGCTAATCAGCATGGTGTAGACTGTGGTGAGATCTCAGCTCTCGCTGGTAAGATGGGTGACCAGTGCCGTAACGATATGTTCGATAAGTACTACAAGGCTATCGCTAAGGACACAAAAATCACTTCTCCTTCAGCTGGTATGGATTCCAAGCACTATCTCATGGCTTGGTATACTGCTTGGGGCGGAGCTCTTACAGCTTCTTACGGTAACTACAAGTGGGCTTGGCAGATCGGCTGCTCACACTCACATCAGTTCTATCAGAACCCACTTGCTGCTTATGGTCTTCTCTATGATAAGAACATGAACAGCGGTATGAAGGCTAAGGATGCTGACGCTGACTACACAGAGTCACTCAAGAGACAGATCGAAATGTACCTCTGGCTCCAGTCTAAGGAAGGTCCTTTCGCCGGCGGTTGTACAAACTCATATAAGGGTCGTTATGAGACATATCCTGATGATCTCCCAACATTCTATGACATGGTATTCGTTGCTCACCCTGTATACGCTGACCCTGGTTCAAACCACTGGATCGGTAACCAGGTATGGTCAACTCAGCGTCTTGCTGAACTTTACTACTATGTTAAGACAAACGGCGATCAGTCAGATGTTAAGCCGGGCGGCCTGAGCCTCGAAGACGCTCTTGAAGCTCTCCTTGAGAGATGGATCAAGTGGTTCGAGACAGAGACTAAGTTCGACTACGTAACAGAAGACGGTGAGACACTTCCTTACGCTATCCCATCTAACCTTGACTGGGGTAAGGGCGGTCACCACACTGATCCTGACTGTGTACCTGACACATGGACAGGCACATACAATCCTGACGGCAACCAGAGCCTCAGCTGTACTATTACTGGCTACGGCATGGGCGACTACGGTTGTGTATCTTCACTCTGTAATACACTTATCTACTATGCTAAGGCTAATAATGTAGATGCTAAGTATGCTAACATAGAGGGTACAACAACTGCTGAGAAGGCTCTCTACCTTGCTAACAAGCTTCTCTCTTACCAGTACGATGCTGGCCGTGACGATCTCAGCCTTGGCTTCAAGGATCACAACGGTTCACTCAAGAGAATATTCGAGCAGGTAGTTTATATTCCTGATTACTATAGCGGTAAAATGCCTGATGGTTCAGAGCTCAAGCCGGGCGTAACATTCAGCGACATCCGTAAGAGCTACGAGAAGGATAAGATGTGGCAGGATTGTAAGGCTGTATACGATGCAACAGGCGAGACAGAAGACTACGAGTACACACTCCACAGATTCTGGCACGCTGGTGATGCTATCATGGCATACGGCGGAATGGCTCTGCTCTATCCTGATGTTACACCTATGACTGAGGGTGCAGGCGGCACAACACCTGTTGAGACAACAACTGCTGCTACAACAACTGCTGCTACAACATCAGCTACAACAGCTTCAACTCCAAGCGGCGACGTTCTTTGGGGCGATGCTAACTGCGACGGCAACGTTGACGTATCTGACGCTGTAATCATCATGCAGTCTATCTCTAACCCAAGCAAGTACACACTTACTGCACAGGGTAAGATCAACGGTGACGTTTCTAATAACGGCGACGGCATCACAAATGCTGACGCTCTCTCAATCCAGAAGTACAAGCTCGAGCTCATCACTAAGCTCCCTGAGTCATAATCTTCTGAATAATTTGTCCAAACGATTTAAGAGGACGCTTCGGCGTCCTCTTTTTATTTTCTGAAAACTCTTGCAATTCCTGACGGGAAGTGGTATAATAATATAATAGCATAGTTATGCGAAAAAATATATACAGAAAGCAGGAGATACCGTGCTGAAAAGTATGACAGGCTACGGCCGAGCACAGAAAATACTGAACGGACGTGATATCCTCGTTGAGATACGTTCCGTTAATCATAGGTACTATGAATATTCTTCAAGGATCCCCCGCACTTACAGCTATATCGACGAAAAGTTAAAGGCTCTCCTCAAGAATTCCATATCCAGAGGTAAGGTCGAAGCGGCCGTTACCATCAATAATATAGAGGGAAAAGATACCGAGATCGCTATAAACAAGGGCGTTGCCGAAGGCTATGTTGCCGCTCTCAGAAGCGTTTCAGAAGAACTCAGCCTGACTGATGATCTCTCACTTTCAAAGCTTATTAAGCTCCCCGATATTTTCACTGTCCAGAAAACTCCCGATGACGAGGAACAGGTCTGGAACGACGTTGCAGAAGTCGCTCAGGAAGCAGTTGCGAAGTTTGTTGAGATGCGCAGCACCGAGGGCGAACGCCTGAAGAAGGATATCACCGAGAAAGCCGACGGCATCCTCAGAATGGTCATGGAGGTGGAGAGACTTTCTCCTATCACTGTTGAAAATTACAGGAACCGCCTCTACAAAAAACTCAGCGAAGTGCTGGAAAATAAGGATATCGACGAGCAGAGGATACTCACCGAAGCTGCTATTTTCTCCGAAAAAATAGCTGTTGATGAGGAAACTGTCCGTCTCCGCAGCCATATCTCTCAGCTGAAAAATATGCTGAATTCCAACGAGGCTGTGGGCAGAAAGCTGGATTTCATCGTTCAGGAGATGAACCGTGAGGTCAATACTATCGGTTCAAAGGCTCAGGACCTCAATATCACCAAGATCGTTGTTGATATGAAGGCTGAGATCGAGAAGATCCGTGAACAGATCCAGAATATCGAATAAGCTATGAAACTGGTAAATATCGGCTATGGAAATATGGTTTCTGCCGGCAGGATAATCTCCGTTGTCAGCCCGGAATCAGCGCCTATCAAGCGTCTGGTGCAGGAGGCACGTGACAGCGGCAGAGCCATTGATGCCACTTTTGGAAGAAAGACAAGAGCGGTCCTTATCATGGACAGCGGACATATCGTCCTCTCGTCACTGATAACCGATACTCTTGCTGCAAGAATAAATGGTACCGGAGGTACAGAGGATAATGAATAAAGGCAGACTTATTGTTTTTTCCGCTCCGTCAGGCTGTGGAAAGGGTACTATGCTGGAACAGATTCTTAAAGATGAAAGATTCTGCGTTTCCGTTTCAGCTACTACAAGATCTCCCCGTGAGGGCGAGGTGAACGGCGTTAACTATCACTTCATCTCAAGGGATGAGTTCGAGCAGAGAGTTTCTGACGGCGGATTCCTTGAATATGCGGAATACTGCGGAAATCTCTACGGAACTCCCATGAAGGAAGTGAACGAGATGCTGGAAAAGGGCATGAATGTTATCCTCGAGATCGAGGTACAGGGAGCTATCAAGGTCATGAACAAGAGACCCGATGCACTCTCCATCTTCATTGCTCCTCCGTCCATCGCTGAACTCCGCAGACGTCTCCACAAGAGAGGCACAGAGACAGAAGATGTCATCGAGCAGCGTATCGCTCAGGCTTCAAACGAGGTCGCTCTTGCTGCAAAGTATGACTACATCATCGTGAACGATGCCCTTGAGGACGCTGTTGACGATTTCTTCCACGTTGTCCGTGCAGAACAGCTCAGATCAGACAAGAGACCTGAGATCATTGCGGACATTATCAAAAATTCGTAAGGCAACTGCACAGCTTATGCTGTGAGAATATATAATAGAGGTGTATAAAATGCTCAGACCTGCTGTAAACCAGATCATATCCAAGAACGAAAGCTGTTATTCACTTGTTATCGCTGTTGCAAAGCGTGCAAGAGAGATCGCTGACGAACTCTACGCAAACGGCGAAACTCTTGAAGAAAAGCCTGTTAAGACCGCTGTTGAGGAGCTCGCAAGCGGCAAGTGCAAGATAGTCAACACTGCTCCACAGACTAACGAATAATGCCTCTTATTGCGGAGATCGCCGTCAGCGGAACTGCATATTCCTTTGATATGCTGTTCAGCTATTCGGTGCCCGACAATATAAAGGCGAAGGTCGGCTGCCGTGTGCTTGTCCCTTTCGGACGAGGCAACAAACGGCGTATCGGCGTTATCATGAAGCTTTCCGGGGATAACGGAAAAAAGCTGAAAGCCATTATATCACAGGTCGATGAAGAACCTGTGGTATCCGATGAGCTTCTGGAGCTTGCCGTTTATCTCAGGGAGCAGACCTACTGTACCTATTACGACGCCGTGAGGACTATGCTCCCTCCCGCCATGAGCGTGAGGGCTAAAGAGAGCTTCCGGTTAGTCAAAAACTTCACAGACTTTTCTGCGCTTTCGGATGAAGCTCAGGATATGCTCGGGGAACTGAAAAATATCCCCGACAGCAAGTCGCTCAATGAAGTGCTCGAAAACTATATACTCGAAAACGGCAGGAGACTGCCCGATGAACTCTGCGATGCAGGGGCGATGGAGTCTGATAATATCTTCAGACAGGCTGTAGGTGATGCCGCCGTAAAAATGGTGCGGCTTTCGGATAAGTATCTCAGTGACCCTGACAGTTTCGACCTTACACCAAAACAGAAGATAGTTGCGGATTTTTTGTCGGAGTACGGCGCTGCGGCTGAGAAAGAAGCTGCATATATGTGCGGTGTCACTCAGGCTGTGGTCAAGCGCCTTGTCGCAGGAGGAGCTGCCGCTGAATACGACATGGAGGTATTCCGCCATGTTGACGACGGCTCGGAGGAAAGATGCGACCCCGACGAAATAGTGCTCTCGGATGAACAGCAGACCGCTCACGATGCTGTGCTTTCCATGCTCTTTGAGAGGAAAGCGGCAGCTTTTCTGCTGCACGGCGTTACGGGAAGCGGCAAAACTTCCGTATTCGAGAAGCTTATTTCCGACACTGTGAAACTGGGAAGACAGGCAATGCTGCTCATCCCCGAAATAGGACTTACTCCGCAGATACTCAGAAGGTTCCGTTCGCTCTTCGGCGAGAGAGTCGCAGTCATACACAGCGGACTTTCTCAGGGACAGCGCCTCGACGAGTACAAAAGGATAAAGAACGGCAGCGCTGATATCGTCATCGGCACAAGGAGCGCAGTTTTCGCTCCCCTTGACAATATCGGTCTCATAATCATAGACGAGGAAGGCGAACGCTCCTATAAATCGGACAGTTCACCACGCTACCAGACTCACGACATCGCAAGGCACAGGTGCGCTTCACATAAGGCTGTGCTCCTGCTTGCATCGGCAACTCCGTCCGTCGAGAGCTACTATCTGGCAGAAAAGGGCGTATACAGACTTCTCGAAATGAACAAGCGCTACAGTACTTCACCTTTGCCTGAGGTGAGTATCGTCGATATGAACATCGAGCGTGAGGACGGCAACAGAACGGAATTCAGCCGCAAGCTGGCTGAGGAGCTCAGTCGCAATCTCGAAAACGGCGAGCAGTCGATACTTCTGCTGAACCGCCGTGGCTACCATACGGTCATAAGCTGCTGCGACTGCTATCAGCCGCTTTACTGCCCGAACTGCTCGGTACCGCTTACCTACCACAAGAAGAACGACAAGCTGATGTGTCACTACTGTGGTTTCGTGAGCGGAAAAATAACAGTCTGCCCAAACTGCGGCTCAGACAGATTCAGGAATATGGGCTTCGGCACACAGAAGCTTGAAGAAGAGCTGGCTGTGTTCTTTCCGAAGGCAAGGGTGCTGCGTATGGACGCTGACACCACTTTTTCCAGATATTCCTATGAAAAGAACTTCGCTGACTTCCGTGACGGAAAGTACGATATAATGATAGGCACTCAGATGATAGGCAAGGGGCTTGATTTCCCCGATGTTACACTGGTCGGAGTGCTTTCCGTCGATAAAGCCCTGTTTGCAGGGGATTTCCGGAGCTACGAACGCACCTTCTCACTTATCACTCAGGTAGTGGGACGAAGCGGACGTGGCGAAAGGCAGGGAAGGGCGATACTTCAGACTTTCATGCCCGAGCATTACATAATGAATCTGGCTGCGGCTCAGGACTACAAAGGCTTCTACAATGAAGAAATAGCCATCCGCCGTGCTATGATATTTCCGCCTGTCTGCGATATGGCGGTGTTCTGCTTTGCGGCAAACGATGAAGTGTCCGTTCAGAAAGGCGCAGACGCTGTACTCGCCCTGATGAAGGAAAAACTGGACAGGATGCAGCCGAAAACTCCTATTCGTGTGCTTGGCCCGGTAAGAGCCTCATACGGGAGAATAAACGGCAAATTCCGATACAGAATAATAATGAAATGCAAAAATAACGCCGAGATACGTGGTTTCATCAGTTCGCTGCTGACGGAAGCGGCAGACCTGAAAGACATGAAAGGCGTTTCCCTGTACGCTGATATGAACGGCGATGTCGGGGTATGATAAATGTGAAAGGAAGAGCTAAATGGCACTTAGAAAAATTCTGACTGACAAAGACGAAAGCCTTCACAAGGTTTGCAAGCCTGTTGATAAATTCGACGAAAAGCTGGCTGTACTCCTTGATGATATGCACGAGACTCTCGACAAGGCTCAGGGCCTCGGACTGGCAGCTCCTCAGATAGGACTGTGCAGAAGAATATTCATCATGCACCTTGAGGAGGGCAGCTTTGAGTGCATCAATCCCGAAGTAACACAGAAGGAAGGCAAGCAGAGAGTGCAGGAAGGCTGCCTCTCATGCCCGAATGTATGGGGATATGTTACACGTCCTATGAAATGCCATCTGAAGGCTCAGGACAGAAACGGCAACTGGTTCGAGAGAGATTTTGAAGGCCTCGGAGCTCAGTGCACCTGCCACGAAAATGACCATCTCGACGGCCATGTATTTACTGAAATAGTCGAGGAATTCTTCGTTCCCGAGGAGGAATGACATGAAAATAGTATTTATGGGCAGCCCTGAATTTTCGGTTCCCTGCCTCAAAGTGCTGGCTGAGAGCAAGCACGAAGTAGCGGCTGTATTCACTCAGCCCGACAAGGCAAGAGGCAGACGAGGCAATCAGCTTGTGCCGACTGCGGTAAAGGCTGCGGCTCTTGAGTACGGCTATCAGGTGTATCAGCCCCTTTCACTGAGAAAGGGCGAGGATGCCGAGACTTCCATGCAGGTGCTGAGAGACATCGCTCCCGACCTTATAGTAGTTACCGCTTACGGACAGATACTGCCGAAAGAGGTGCTCGAACTGCCGAAATACGGCTGTATAAACATTCACGCTTCACTTCTCCCGAAGTACAGGGGAGCGGCTCCCATTAACTGGGTCATCCTCAATGGTGAGACTGAGACGGGCGTGACTTCAATGCAGATGGGCGAAGGCCTTGACACAGGCGATATGCTCATTAAGAGATCCACAAAAATAGGCGAAAACGAGACCTATGAGGAGCTCTATGCGAGACTGGCTGTCATGGGCGGCGAGGTGCTTGCGGAGACTCTCGAAGCTGTGGAAAACGGCACTCTTTCTCCCGAAAAGCAGGATGATTCACTGTCTTGCTATTCACCTATGATACAGAAGGAAATGAGCGCTCTGGACTTCTCAAAAACTGCCGCAGAGGTGCACAATACCATCCGTGGCGTTACAGGATTCACAATGCTGGACGGCAAGAGACTGAAGGTGTTCAGATCTGAGATTTCGGACAATATTGCTCCCGATGCAGAGAACGGCTCCATAGTCGATGAGAAGCGTTTCGCTGTGAAATGCGGCGACGGTAAAGCTGTTGTATTTACCGAAGTTCAGCCCGAAGGCAAAAAGCGAATGGCTGCTGAGGACTTCCTCAGAGGCAAAAAGCTCGTAAAGGGCGAAATACTTGGAGGAACCAAATGAACCCTAACTACACATATGTAATAACATTTATAATAATGCTCATTCTCCCTATTCTTGCGGAGATCTACGTTACAGTCACTTTCAAGAAATACAACATGGTGCGCAATTCAAGAGGTCTTACCTCCGACAGAGTCGCACGTATGATACTGGACAGCAACGGACTTTTCGACACAAAGGTGGAATTTATCAGCGGAACTCTCAGCGATCACTACGACCCGAGGGCAAATGTGGTGCGTCTTTCAAATTCCACTTACGGACAGATCTCCGTAGCCGCTATCGGTGTAGCTGCACATGAGTGCGGCCATGCCTGCCAGCACGCTGAAAGATATCTGCCGATACGCCTGAGAACAGCCATCGTACCTGTTACAAACATCTGTTCAAGGCTGTGGTATCTGGTGTTCCTGGGAGGCGTTCTCCTCAGCAATATGACCATCGGAACCAACCTTATCTTTATTTCTATCGCCATGTTCGCAGCAGTTGTGCTGTTTCAGCTGGTCACTCTCCCCACTGAGATAAACGCCAGCAGAAGAGCGATGGCTACCCTTGAAAGAGACGGCATTCTTGAAGCTGATGAGCTTCCCAAGGCGAGAAAGGTACTGACCGCAGCAGCGCTCACATACGTTGCAGGCCTTATAGTATCTATCATGCAGCTGCTCCGTCTTCTTGCTCCTTTCAGGAGAAGATGATGGCTGATCCGAGATATACCGCTGTCAAGCTCCTGGACAAGACGTTCAGGAGCGGCAGCTATTCAAATATACAGCTTGACGCAGGGCTGAAAAACTCAGACCTTTCGCCGCAGGACAAACGTTTCTGTACGGCGCTTTACTATGGCGTCATCGAGAGAAAGATAACTCTCGACCATATTCTGAAAGGGCTTTCATCCCGTCCGCTGAGCAAGCTGGACAGCATAATTATAACTATATTGCGGTGCGGTATCTACCAGTTACTCTACATGGAAAACGTCCCCGACAACGCTGCTGTAAACGAGAGCGTCAAGCTTGCCAAGAAGTTCGGCAAGACCAGCGCTTCCGGAATGGTCAATGCGGTTCTCAGGAACTTTATCAGAAAGGGCAAAAAGTATGATATGTCAAAGAACGAAATAGAGCGTATGTCTGTGGAATACTCGATACCTGCCGAGCTGATAGAGAGCGTTGTGAATGACTACGGCATGGAGAATGCAAAAGACCTTTTTGTGGATTCTCTCGGTGAAGCTCCTACTTTCATCCGTGTCAACAATATCGGTGATGACGAAGCTGACGAGGACAGGGAATTTCTTGAAAAGTGGGGCGACAGATCATTTTTCGAGAAGTCTCCTCTCCTGCCTCATTGCTACAAGGTCAATGACAAGGTTGGTTTGTACAATCTGGAAAGCAACGATATGTTCATTATGGGTCTTTTCCATGTGCAGGATCTGGCATCGCAGCTTTGCTGTGCGGCCGTTGCGCCAACGGAAAATGACATAGTTCTCGATATGTGCGCCGCTCCGGGAGGAAAGACTTTTACTATGGCGGAGATGATGGACGGCAAAGGACAGATATATGCTTTTGACCTCCATAAGCACCGTGTGGGATTGATAGAGGAAGGCGCAGCACGTCTTGAACTAAGTAATGTCAAAGCTGAGGCAAGGGATGCGACGAAGTATTACGATGACATCCCGAAAGCCACGAAGATACTCTGTGATGTGCCCTGTTCGGGCTACGGAGTCATCAGGAAAAAGCCTGAGATACGCTATAAGAGCATTTCGGACTTTGAGCGCCTGCCTGAGATACAGTACAAAATTGCCGAGAATGCGCTGAATTATCTGGCTGACGGCGGCGAGATGGTCTATTCCACCTGCACTGTACGCAAGGCAGAAAATGAAGATGTGGTGCAGAAACTTCTGGCAAATCATCCCGAACTCGAACTTGCGGAGCTTCCTCAGCCGCTGGGAAGCGTGTTCAGCGGAGGCATGGCGGCTATTTTTCCGCATCATTTCGGAAGTGACGGATTCTTTATAGCGAAACTGCGCAGGAAGTAATTCCGAATCAGGAATGCGGAATTATTATTTTTTGATCTGTCCACGGAGTGGACACCGCAATTCCGAATTGCGAATTATGAATTGATAGAAAGGGGTGAGCGGTTGGAAAAAATCGACATTCTCAGCCTCAGTCTGACTGAACTGGAAAATGTTTTAACTGAACTTGGAGAGAAAAAATTCAGGGCAAAACAGATCTTTCAGTGGCTTCATGTAAAAAGAGTCACCGATTTTGATAAAATGACTGATATATCTGTCCAATTGAGAACGGTCCTGAAAGAAAAATTTTGTATAAATGGACTATTTGTAGAAAAAAAGCTTGAATCTTGTATGGATAATACTGTAAAATATCTGTATAGGCTTTCTGACGGGAACTTTGTCGAGACTGTTCTTATGGAGTACAACTACGGCCACAGCATTTGTGTCTCCACTCAGGTGGGGTGCAAAATGGGCTGCCGTTTCTGTGCCTCAGCTATTGCAGGTTATGTCAGAGACCTTGAGCCGTCCGAGATACTCATGCAGATCTATGAGACTGAAAGAGATTCGGGCGTCCGTGTTTCGGGCGTGGTGCTCATGGGCATAGGCGAGCCTCTCGATAACTATGACAACGTTGTGAGATTCCTCAGCCTCCTCTCCGACAAGAACGGCAATAATATGAGCCTCAGACACGTATCACTGTCTACCTGCGGTATAGTTCCGAGGATCTATGATCTGGCAAAGCTCCGGCTGGGCGTTACCCTGTGCGTATCGCTTCACTGCCCCGACAATGAGGGCAGAAGCAAGATAATGCCCGTTAACAACAAGTATGACATAGACAGCCTTATTACGGCCTGCAAAGATTATATAGACGCAACAGGCCGCCGCATCACCTTTGAATATGCCGTTATCGACGGAGTCAACTCCACCGATGCCGACGCCGACAAGCTGGCTGACCTTCTCCGTGGCATCAACTGCCATGTGAACCTGATACCCGTAAACAAGGTTAAGGAGAGAAACTACAGAACAGCCCGTTCAGGCGTTGCCGATTTCGCTAAGCGGCTCGGCAAAAGAGGCATCAACGCCACTGTGAGAAGAACTCTCGGAAGCGATATCGAAGCTGCCTGCGGACAGCTGAGACGGGATGCGGCAAAAAGCAGTGAGAAGAACGGAGGTGCGGACGCTTGAGATACCGTTTCGGTACGGATATCGGTCTGGCACGTGATGAAAATCAGGATTCGGTCAGATGCGAATATTTCGGCCACAATATACTCGCTGTCGTGTGCGACGGCATGGGCGGCGAAAGAGCAGGCAAAGAAGCAAGCTCCATCGCTGTTGAGGAATTCTTCCAGCGGTTCTCAGCAGGTTATTCCGAAAGACTGAATGATGAGGAGATAAGGACCCTTCTCATTTCTTCTGTCTCAGCCGCTAATTCCGTTATATACACAAGGGCAAGGTTCGATTTCAAGAACTTCGGCATGGGTACTACCTGCGTCGCAGCCTTTGTCGGCAAGCACTCCGCTGTTATAGCCAATGTGGGCGACAGCAGAGCTTACCTCATCACAAATGACGGCCTCGTTCAGATAACCGAGGACCACAACTACGCAATGGATCTCTACAAGCACGGTAAGATAACCGAGGAAGAGATCGAAACTCACCCTCAGAAGCATATGCTCGTGAAGGCTGTCGGTGTAGAAAAGACAGTCTCTGCGGATACTTTTGTATTTGACTATGAGGATAAGATCAGTCTGCTGCTCTGCTCCGACGGCCTTTCGGGCTATTGCAGCGACGATGAAATATATGACGTCATCATGCGCTCTACCTTCGATGACGTTGCAGACGAACTTATTACTTTAGCTCTCAGCAAGGGCGGCCGTGACAATATAACTGTTGCGGTAATTTCTGACTAAACGCAGGAGGAAAGGATATGGATAAGAACATTGGCAAAAAGCTCGACGGAAGATATGAGATAACCGAGCTGATAGGCGTCGGAGGAATGGCCGAGGTCTACAAGGGTATCGACGTTATCGACAACAAGACAGTTGCGATAAAGATACTCAAGAAAGAGTTTGCAGAGAACGAGGAGTTCCTTCGCAGATTCAGAAACGAGAGCAAGGCTATCGCCGTTCTCTCACACCCGAATATAGTTAAGATCTACGATGTGGGCTTCTCAGAGAAGATCCAGTACATCGTTATGGAGTATATCGACGGTATCACTCTTAAAGAGTATATCGAAGAGGAAAAGGTACTCACATGGAAGGATACGGTACACTTCGTTATCCAGATCCTCCGTGCCCTCCAGCACGCTCACGACAAGGGCATCGTTCACCGTGACATAAAGCCCCAGAACATCATGATGTTCACAGACGGCACTATCAAGGTCATGGATTTCGGCATTGCCAAGTTCGCAAGTGAGCAGGGTAAGACAGCTACCGATCAGGCTATCGGAAGCGTACACTACATCAGCCCCGAGCAGGCAAGCGGAAGCGTTACAGACGCTAAGAGCGATATCTACTCAGTAGGTGCTATGATGTATGAGATGCTCACAGGAAGAAAGCCATTCGACAGCGATAACCCGGTTGCTATCGCAGTAATGCATATGCACGACATCCCCGAGCGTCCGAGAGCCCTCAATCCTGACATCCCCGACGGCCTCGAGGAGATCGTACTCAGAGCTATGGAAAAGGCTCCCGAGGACAGATATCAGTCAACAGGCGAGATGATCGCTGATATAGAAGCTTTCAAGGCTAATCCGTCCATCACTTTCGGTTACTACACCGAGGATACAGGCGATTCCGACGACAGCTTCATCTCTGACGGCTACGGCAACGACGTTGAGACAGAAAGCCCCGAGGAAGTACAGAATGCTTACGCTGCAAAGACACCCGCTTATGCAGGTGCAGGCGCAGGCGCTATGGCAATGGGCGGCGGCCGCTCAGCAAAGAGATATGCCGATGAAACTCCTGCGGATTATCTCGACGACGAGTACTACGATGATGACTACGACGATGAAGAAGAAGAGGAAGAGCGTTCTTCACTGGTAGTACCTGTACTCACAGGTATCGTTATCGTTGTTCTGGTAGTTGCAGTTATCTTCGTTGCAACTATCCTCAGCGGACTCCTCAAGGGCGGCGGAAAGCCTGCTGACTTTACAATGCCTGACTTCTACGGCTGGGATTACAACATCGCAGTTAGCCAGTACGGAAACAACATCAAGTTCGAGGTAGAGAGCTCCGAGTATAACGAAGCTGACGAAAACTCCATCATCGAACAGAGCATAGAACCCGGTGCGGAATTCAACAAGGGCGATACTCTCAAGGTAAAGATATCCAAGGGTATGGAAACTGTTGAGATCCCACGTCTGAGAGATCTCAATCAGGAGCTTGCAAAGGCACAGCTCAAGGAGAGAGGCCTCGAGTGCGAAGTTATCAAGACTTCAGACGCTGAAGTTCAGCAGGGCTACGTTATCAAGTCTGAGCCTGACGAGGGCACAGAAGTCCACAAGGGAACAAAGGTAGTGCTCTACGTAAGTATGGGTGCAAACGCTGAACAGGTAGTTGTTGAAGACTACACAGGCAGAACAGCTGACGATGCCGTTGTAATGGCATCTTACAAGGGTCTCAAGCCAAGAACAGAGCCTGTACCTTCATATGAGAAGGAAGGAACTGTTGTTGATCAGGAGCCTAAGAAGGACGAAAAGGTAGAGAGCGGCACAGAGATCGTACTCTATGTCAGCAACGGTACAACACCTGACGGTGAGATCCCATTCACAGTATACTTCCCTGAGGGAGCAAACGGACGTTTCGCTATCGACTTCATCCTCAAGAGCGCAGACGGCAAGACTGATACAGTTTCTTCACCAACACTCCTCGTTCCTGAAATGAGCAGTCATACTCAGAACGTAAAGGGTTCAGGCGAGAACGTAAACGTAACAGTAGTTCTTACAAACCTCAGCACAAACCAGAGAGCTAACATCGGTACCTACACCTTCAACTTTGCTACAAACAGCGTAACAAAGAACTCCGAAGACGTAGAGGGCGCATTCAGAGCAGTAGGCGGATTCACAGATCAGCCTGCAACAGAAGCTCCTCAGGAACAGCCTCAGGAGCAGCCACAGGATCAGCCTCAGGAACAGCCTCAGGAGCAGCAGACTCAGGAGAATATCGTTCACGCTGAGCGTCAGGAATGGGTAACAGGTTACTACGATGAGAACGGTAACTGGATCTGGTACCCCGGTTACGGTGACTGATGAGTAACGCAGTTACAAGCGGAATAATAACGAAATGCTTAGGGGGACTCTACACTGTAGAGTCCCCTGATGGTATTTATGAGTGTAAAGCAAGAGGAGTTTTCCGCAACAAGGGAATCAGCCCCTGCGCAGGCGACCGTGTAACACTGGAAAACGGCGTTATCTCGGAAATATGCGAAAGGAAGAATTCCATAATCCGACCTCCCCTTGCAAATCTTGACCAGCTTATATTCGTGGTGTCCACCTGTTCGCCGTCGCCGAATTTCCTTATACTTGACAAGTTCATTGCGATAGCCGAGTACAAGGGAATAACTCCCGTAGTTGTCATAACCAAGACAGATTTAGGTGACAGTTCGGAGATACACAGGATATACAGCGGCATAGGCATCGATGTAATAGATGTTGATTACGGCAGCGATGAGACTATCGAAGCTGTACGCAGACTGCTGGCAGGAAAGATAAGCGCATTTACCGGAAATTCAGGTGCAGGCAAGTCCACTCTGCTGAATGCGGTGGACAGCACCCTCAACATCCCCACAGGCGAGATAAGCAAAAAGCTGGGACGTGGACGCCATACCACACGCCATGCTGAGCTCTATAAGCTGAAAGACGGCGGATATATCGCAGATACTCCGGGCTTTTCCACATTCGATACAAACCGCTACGACATTATCCGCAAGGAGGAACTGGCAGGCTGTTTCCGTGAAATGGACGAGTACATCGGTCAGTGTCAGTTCAGTGACTGCGCTCATATATGCGAAAAGGGCTGCGAAGTGGTAGCCGCTGTGGAGGCAGGATATATCTCCCGAAGCCGCCACGAAAGCTACAAGGCGATGTACGAGGAAGCAAAGCAGATAAAGGAGTGGGAGCTGAAATGAACAAGTGGTGCGCCATTTTTGCAGGCGGAGATATGCCCGACATGAAGCCCTATTCTCTGCCGGTATACTACAAGAATTTCGAGTGCGTGATATGTGCTGACAGCGGCTACAAACACGCAAAAAGGCTGGGGATAGTTCCTGATGTCATTGTGGGGGATTTCGATTCCTACGATGGCGAACTTCCCGAGGGAGTGGAGGTGATCCGCACCGTCCCCGAAAAGGACGATACCGACACTCTCATGGCTATAAAAAAAGCCATATCGCTGGGCTATAAGGAACTTTTCCTTTTCGGCGCACTGGGCGGCAAGCGATTTGAGCATACGGTCGCCAATATACAGGCAATGATGTTTGCCCGTGAACACGGCTGTAAACTTGGTATCTACGGCGAAAGCACCCTTCTTCTGCAAGGGGCGGAGGACGGTGAACATTGCTATCTCCGTGAGGAAGAAGGCACGTACCTGTCAGTGTTTGCCATGACGGAAAGCGCAGACATCGAGTATATGCGAGGAGTGAAATATCCGCTGGAGAATTACCATATGGTTCAGTCATTCCCCATAGGTGTAAGCAACGAAATAACGGATACGACCGCCGATATAAAGCTGAAATGCGGAGTTGTCCTCATAGTGCTGACGGCCATGTAACAAAATCAGTGCCCTTTGAATATACTGTTTTAGTGGATGAACCACAACTATACTTAAAGGGGGACTGCACATGAAAGTCGTAGTCATACGAAGTCCGAAGCTGCTTTCGGGGATACTGAGAATGATGTTCGGCATACGTAAAAGCGAGTAGCTTTTGAAAAAGTAAGTAGGGGCGCCCTTTGGGCGCCCTTCGGTTTGTCGGTAAAGTCAGATTTAATGTGGAATATCGGGCGAGCGGAACGTTCCCATACATAAGTCAACAAAAACGATTTGTAGGGGACGGCGTCCTCGACGTCCCCAAATTAGTTTTTCGGCAGACTCGGGAGAGACATCGGTTTACGTAAAAATTGTGTCAGATTGAGGACTGCCAAAGGCAGCCCCTACAAATATGGATTCATCATAAAACCGTGTTCCTGATTTAATAAGAGAAATCAAATTTGTAGGGGAGCCCGCCCTCGGGCTCCCGATTGTGGAAATATTGCAGTAATACTGGCGGTCTCACCACGAAAAACGGAATAAGTTAACCAAGTGAAAAATGTTATGTTACAATAGATCATAGACACTAAAAATAGAAAAACAACTCTCAATATGATATAATGTTAAGTGCTAACAAAAACAAAAATATCATGAAAAGAGAGTTGTTCCATGAATAGT
>Ga0129307_1001630_pt1 | contig 22515 bp, 16 predicted proteins | sample P1105metagenome_FD_94437 | JGI IMG/M metagenome (GOLD analysis project Ga0129307, IMG submission 94437) | Capybara group fecal microbial communities from Wisconsin, USA - P1105 metagenome | ecosystem: Host-associated > Mammals > Digestive system > Large intestine > Fecal | place: USA: Wisconsin... | reverse complement strand
CAGCCAGCTTCAGCACCAGAAGATGGCCGTGGATTCCGGTTACTGGACTCTGCTCCGCTACAACCCGGCTCTCGCCGCCGAAGGAAAGGCTCCGCTTATCCTCGACTCCAAGAAGCCGACGATTCCGGTCGCAGAATACATCTACACCGAAAACCGCTACAAGCAGCTCACCCGTAACAATCCGGAAGTGGCCAAGAAGCTCGCCGACGACCTCCAGAAGGAAGTTGACGCCCGCTACGCATTCTATGACGCCATGTCCAAGGATACGGAAGGGTTGATCAGCCTGTAATCGGAATGTGTCATTCCCGGCTTGACCGGGAATCTCCCTCTCGACAAATTAAAATGAGCGACAAGAGAAATCTTGCCGCTCGTTTTTTTTACGTTGTCGCTCCACCACACACAAATTCACAAACTTTATATCATCATGATACATCTACAAACACTTTATGTATCACGGGTGTATCATATAAAATTAATTTATAAAAAATTCAGATTTTATTACATATTTCTCGCCCAAATGTTGTATATTACAGGACATAAAACCAAAACAAAGGAGGAACTATGCGTAAGCATGTGGTTTTGGGAATGGTTGCATTGGGTGCAGCAACAGCCACATTGGCTTCAGATTTGACACCTTACGATTTAATTCGACCTGTCTATCCGCTAAATTGGGATACTACGGCCTTTGACAAGTTCGATACAACAGTTACAAAAAGAACGGGCATGTTGCCCTTGGCAAAAAAGCCTGATTCATTCAAGGCAAACGGTTTTATTCCGGATACATTGGACCAGGCTTACCTTGACGCGATAAATTCGCACATATCCCCCATCCGAGTAAACCAGGCGGGCTACCTGACCTCGGACAAAGAACGTCAATTTTACTACATCGGTACAGCCACGACATTTGAAGTTGTCGATGCAGACGGCAAATCGCTCTCCCCCGCTGTCACAGGCGATTTCACGATGAAGACAACTCAAACGTCGTCGAATTGGACGATTATTGCAAAAACCGATGCGACAGGCACTGACAATAATCGCTATAAAGTCGATTTTACAGGTCCGTCCAATATCATCAAGATTGGAAACATTCCGCAGAGCGTGCCTACAGACAAACGTCTCCGCATCAAAATCGACAATGACGTTTCTAGCACGTTCATTGTAAGCGACAACGTTTATTCCATGGTTCGCGATGCGGCCCTCAAGTTCTACGGCATCCAGCGTAGCGGCAATTCCGAATCGTGGTTCCATGCCGCAAGCCATACAAAAGACGGCGGCGGCCCCGTCGTTGTCACCGACGCGAAAGCGGAACTCGGCACTTTCGACGAATCCTTGGCGGGAACGCTGCAAGGCGGTTATTACGACTGCGGCGACCATCTCAAGGAATCGATGACGCAAATGCACGCCTTTATGATATCATCACTCATGGCGGCAACAAACGCCGACAAGGACAAAGACCATTACGCATTTAACCAAGGCGAAGCTGTCAACACCGACGGCATTCCGGACATGCTCCGCGAAGCAAGGCATGGTGCAGAATTCGTCCTGCGGGCCTACAACAGGGCCAAGGGCGTCATCGACGACATGGCGCTTTCCGTAGGCGAATTCGGTTCCGATCACAGTTGGTGGAATCGCCCCGAAAATCAGGACGCTCTCCCGACAGACACATCACTGGCAGGAACAGGCCGCGGAGGTCCCGCAGCAAGAACGGTTCGCTTGGGCGAAATCGGCTCGAACGTCGGCGGTGAAACCGCAGCAGGCCTCGCCCTCGTAGGCAAATTGTACGCCAATTACGACAAAGCGTTTGCAGACAGTTGCTTGAAAGTCGCCGAAGAAATGTACGATTTTGCCAAAGCCCTCGCCCAAGGCAAAGACTCCTACGGCAACGGCAAACCGTTCAAGAACAACAAGCTTGCGGCAGGTTGGTCCACTCCGGCTTACAATGGCAACAACGAATTCTACGACGAAATGGCCCTGGCATCTGTGGCGCTTCTCTATGCGACAGGTAAAAAGGAATACGCCAAAGACGCGTTCGGCGCAGAAAAGCTGATACCGGAGCAAAACTCCATTAGCAATGCCGCAGGCAGTTTTGAAGGCGGCTGGTTCGCGACTCCCGACAAAGGATTCTTGAAGAACCCGAAAAATACAAACTGGGCAAATTCCTACGCCTTTGCGACATATGCCTTGTACAAGCTTATCCTTGCTGACAAAACAACTGCGACAACAACATACGGCCTCAGCGAAACAGAATGGCTCAACGCCATCGAAGACTGCATCGCCTCCATGATATACAACCTTGGCGACGTATCCTTGGGCAACGGAGCAAAAACCATAGAACTCCCGAGCGGCGGAATCGGTTGGAAATCCACTTCCGTCAAATACGACGCTACTTGGTATATCATGCAGACAGACCAAGCTTGGCAATTCAATTCTTACCAAGCTGGCAATATTTTCGAAGTCCTCGCCTACGCCGATGTGGCCGCAGATATCGCAGCAAAAGGGATTACGCTCCCGAACATGGCCTCCCCGAACTGGAAAGCCGACGAAATGAAACAACTCGGCATCAACCAGCTCAACTACCTGCTCGGCATGAACCCCTGGGACATTTCTTTTGTCTATGGCATCGGCGACAAGAACGACGCCCACCCACACCATCGCGCAGCCAATCCCGAAGGGCGCAATGCGGATCCGGCATACAAATACCGCGTCCCGGTTGGAGCTTTGTTCGGCGGAATCGCTCCGGGCACAGAGAACGCACTTGTTCCAGAGAATAATTCCAGCGTAGATGATTACCACGTGTCCGAAGCATGCCTAGACGGTTCTGCAATTTTGATGGCAGCAACAACCATCGTATCGAATTCCAAAGGAGAAAGCTCGACACAGGCGTTGCCACAAAAGAAAAAAACAGGCGTATGGAACAAGGCGACAATCGCCCTTGAAAGTTCAGCACTCCAGATTCACGCTCCCGGCAACGGCAACAAGACAATCCAGGTTTTCGACTTGCTCGGGAACACCGTCTATAAAGCGAACTTCTACGGCGATAACCTGAACGTACCGCTGAACGAAATGCGCCACAAGGGAGCCTTGCAGGTCCGCGTGACTAATGGCGGCAAAATTGCTGCACAGAAGGCCATTCGCGTGAAATAACTTTTAAAAATCTCATCCTAAAACCCATATCCTTAAGCCGTCCTGTCTACCGACAGTACGGCTTTTTACCTATCCGTCTCGCAGTTCCCTATACAGCAATATGGCGCAAAAGCGACGAATTCGCTCATTTCAACATTCTTTCATACGCCGCACGAAGCGACTCCTTGCCCCTGGCGAGAATATTGTATGTCTGCTTGATGTTCTTTTTAATGACCCGGCTAATCTGTTCGGGCTTCATGTTTTCGAAATACAAAAGGAACAGCGCCTGTCTATAATCTGAACCGATCATCTTCATTGCTCGATACAGTTGCGCATCCCTTTCATTTTTGAGGAGTTCTGCAACAGGGTGAAAACTGGGATCCGCCTCGACTTTACTCAAAAAATCTTTTTCTGGAGACACAAAACAAATTCGGTGTTTTCTCAAGTAAAGCATCGCCTGATTTTTTGCTATAGAAAAAAGCCACGTCTTAAACGAAGCGTCATCCATATTTTTGTAGCACGCCGAGCCAGATACAAGAATTGCAAAAGTATCCATCATCAGTTCTTCGGCGACTTCGGCATTTTGAACAAAACCAAAAAGAAATAATATCAAGCCATCCCTAAATTTATTGAAAAGCACCTCAAGAGCATCTTGGTCATTTTCAACCAAAAAGCGAATATACAATATTCCATCATTATCGGGCATACCCCGGATCTCCCATCAAGATTACTTTCCACACTTTAATGTAAACATTCAATTATAAAACTTCAGAGGCTAATTGCCGTTTATCGACAATTCTCCAAGTTTTAAGTTATATATAATCATATTATAATAAAATTTTCGAACAATCTAATAAATTTTTATTTTACACAAAATCAAAGAGTAAAAAATCCTTAATCCGTTATTAATTAAGGGGATTTGTATATTTCTTTCGTTTTGAAAGTAAAACTTTTGAGAGCTTTTCTTTTTATTTACAATAAGACATTGAGTAAAATGAGACTTTTTATGCATTAACATATAAATACATAAAAAGAATAAATACGTTAAGGAGGATAACATGAAATACACGACAGAGAGTGCTCTAAAGGAAATAAAACGACGAGCAAACTTGATCCGGCAAAAACATGAAAGACGGATTACAAGCATTTTATTAAACCTTTTTCAGTATAAAGATTTTTTACAACAAAATAAAGAGTAATATCTTGCCCTCCCGTAATTAATGAATAGAAAGACTTTAAAACCCTGGATACTATTAAAATTACAAGGAAAAAATAAAATGGCTGGTAACGCAGTTACAAGTCCCATTCCCGGCAGGTGGCTTATCAACGTCATCACTGAAAATTTTTCAGAGCCATTTAGAATAGCCTTTCTAAAACTAAACAGAGCTAACCATTCTGAATATACACCAATAGCCCAGTTGGCGACCCAAGTTGTCGCAGGAGAAAACATCGTTGCTCTCGCCGAGCAAATAATTTACCACAATCCAATCATCAAGAACTACGTTAGTATAGTCTTTTACGCAAAGCCCAACACAAAAGAGTTTGCCGATATTGAAATTCTTTCTATTACACCGCTCCCTCTTGGATGCACAATGGTGACAATTCCAGACGGTCAACGAGTATACGTCGCCGACATCATCAAGGAATACGAAAAAGCACAACAAAACAACAACCAAGTAACTTCTGACGAATGGGAAAAAGATGCTTTACTCTCTGAATGGCCAAAGGACATTGATGACGCCATAGATTTATTGAATCAGAATTACGGAATATCTTATAAAATGATAGCCTGCATTGGCAAACAAGTTGCCAAAGGTATCAATTACGCCATTCTCGCAGAACAGACTATCATATGTCGTCAGGATGCAAAGAATATCGTTCATATAACGTTCAATACTTTTGAAGGGAAAATTTCAATTTATTCCATAGAAATCATTCTCGAAGGTCATACAAAACCAATACCCGGTGGAATAACAATTGAAGCCAGCGCAAAACTTCCTAAGGAAGCACAAGAAGAATTCGACTCCGTCATGAAGCTCTTTGGAGGCATGGTTGTCAAGCCATTCGCTTACCTCGGATATCAAGTTGTAAACGGAACCAACCGTTTCCTTGTAGCCGAAGTAACACCGAAATGCATGTGGGCAAAGAAACGAATTTCGCTTACCACCATTAACGCAATGCACAAGACAATCAAATTCGTTGACATCCATTAAAAGTGACAAGGAAAAGCCATTTAACAACACCTCTATAACAAACGTCCAATTTTGGGCGTTTTTTTATATCAAATTTTCTATTTTCATTTCATGATTACCTCGATTATCCTTACTATCCTTTTTATTCTTGGAGATGCAGGCGTGCTGTTCATGAGTCAAGCGAGTTTTGGGAAGATTCCGCAGGGCAAGCGCCTGGAACGCGTCAAGCAGTCACCACATTACGACATAAAGAAAAAGCAGTTCGTGAACGAAGAAGAGACGGAATTCATGACGGGCAACAAGAGTACGCTCACCGTTTGGCGCGAATTCATGTTCAACAAGAAAAAGAACACCGTTCCTGACACAGCTATTCACGCTATCAAGACGGATGTCAAATCGCTCCCTGCAGACAAGGATTGGATTGTTTGGTTCGGGCACTCGTCCTATCTGTTGAACTTGTCCAGGAAAAAGATTCTCGTGGATCCGGTGTTTTACAAGGGTTCTCCGGTAAGTTTTGCGAACAAGATGTTCAAGGGCACGGACATTTACAAGCCTGTCGATATGCCGGATATCGATTACCTTGTCATCACCCACGATCATTGGGACCATCTGGATTACGAGGTCGTCACGGAAATGGAGCCACGCGTCAAGAAGGTGGTTACGGCGCTTGGCGTGGGTTCGCATCTAGAGTACTGGCACTACCCCGTCGAAAAGCTCCTGGAAATGGACTGGTGGGATTCCTCGCAACTGGAAAGCGGTTTCAAGGTCACGGCAACTCCGGCAAGGCATTTTTCGGGTCGCGATTTGCACAAGAACAAGACGCTATGGGCTTCGTTCGTGCTTGAAACGCCCAAAAGAACTATATGGATTGGCGGCGACAGCGGGTACGGCAAGCATTTCGCAAAAATCGGGCAAAAATTCCCGAACATCGACTTGGGGATTCTCGAAAACGGGCAGTATAATCCGGACTGGGCGCAAGTCCACACGATGCCGCAATATTTGGGCCAGGAGATGAAAGACCTGGGAGCCGCCCGCTATATCACAGTTCACCATTCCAAGTTCTGCCTGAGCAAGCATCCGTATTACGAGCCGCTCGAAAACGCAAAAAAAGCCGCCAAGGAATCTGGCAAGCCATTGTTCATGCCGCTTATCGGCGAAGTGGTCTATCTGGAATAATTACATCCAGCTTAAACAATTATTACTAAGTAAAAATAATTTATACAACAACATCCTCCACTCGGGGGATGTTTTAATTACATTTAATTCATACTGATTCTAGACAACTTGGAAAAAGTTTGGTTGTATAGGATAATTTAACACAAGGAGAAATTAATGAAACTTGCTATTGCAATCTCGGGCGGTGGCGCCCTCGGTATTGGCCCCCTTCAGTTCATGCGTCGTCTCGAAGCCGATCTCGGCATGAGTCTCGCTGACGCCGGATTCGCGTTTGCCGGCACGTCAACGGGTTCCATCGTGGCGGCAGGCCTTTGCTCGGGCATGTCAGCAGCCCAGCTCTACGACCTTTACAAGAACAACTTGAAAGCCATTTTTACCAAGGTCAGCGCGGCAAGGATTCTCACCAAGAACTATTACCGCTACGATAATGCAAATCTCAAGAAACTCCTGCAGCAAAATTTCCGCTACAAGATGTACGAATTCAAGAAACCAATCTACATCCCGGCAACGTTCATGAACGGCGATAGCGTCGAAAAGGTCTGGGACCGCGGTGACGGAATGACGGACCAGTGGTTTGCAGTGCTTTCGAGCTGCTCCGCTCCTACGTATTTCGAGCCCGTGAACCGCACAAAAGACGGCAAAAAAGAAATTTATTGCGACGGTGGTATGTGGTCGAACGATCCTATCATGGTTCTGGAATCCGGCTTGAACAAAGTCCCGGAATTCAAGGGCAATTACAAGATCCTCTCTTTCAACACGGGAATGCGGCACCCCAACAAGGCTCCTGATGACATGAGCATCATCGGCTGGGGCAAATACATCCTTGAAGAATGGGTCGCACGCACAGGCCGGTCCGGATTCTTCCAGGCTCAAGCGAACATCGGCAAAGAAAACGTTTATCGTGTCGTTCCCGAAGTCGACAAGAAGTACGCCATGGACGACCTCACAATTATCGACAAGGTTTCCGACATTTGGGACAAGCTCTACGATGAAATCGGCGCAGAAGTGCTAGCCTTTGTCAAATCAACGATGACCGAAACAAAAACAGTCAAAGCTGCAACAAAGGCCACAGCCAATACCGTAACCACAACGGCGGTAAAAGCAACAGCCAAGAAGGTCAAGAAAGCGGACTCCAAAAAGGCCAAAAAGGAAAACAAGAAAGCAGCGAAGGCTACGAACAAAACTGCTAAAAAGGCCGCCAAGAAGCCTGCAAAAAAATCAAAGAAGCATAAATAAAGCCATTACAAAAAAGCAATAAAGCAAAAACGCGCAGCAAATAGCTACGCGTTTTTTTGAACTTTTTCTCCCGACCGGAGCCGATTTAAAGAGCGTTAGCTCAAGTCCTTGATGACCATGATGCCGCTGCGTTCAATCTTAGGATACTGGCGCATGCCTTCCCCGCCCTTGCCCTTGTCCAGAATGTCGAGCAAGGTGCCGCTGGTCGAATAGAGATGCAACTCCCACGGACCGTTCGGGGCGTTGAAGTAGCCGGAATTCTTTTGCACGTTGCGCTGGAACGTCCTGTTGAGGCGATCGGCAACGCTACGGGCATGCACAAGCGACACATCCGCAAGATTCCATGATATCGGCACGCCGCCCATGTCGAAAATGAGAACAGCATCGACGTCGGTTTCCTCTTTCATGGTGAATTTCCAGCTGAAGTTCTGCCAGCTCGTACTCAAGTCCAGAATACGGCCGTTCGCATACGGCGTATATGTTTCGCAATCCTTCTTGATGTTCACGTTGAGCGTACGCGGCTTGTCGGCCTTGGCACGCATGCTGAACACGTAGGTCACGCCCTTGTGGAGCGCGAAGTGCTGCTTGAACTGAAGATTCCAGGAATCCTTGCCACACTTCTTTATATCAAAGTGGACAACGCCATCTTTCACGGAGACATCACCCTTGCCGCCCCAGAAGTCGGTTGTCCAACCACTGAGCGGGTCTTCAGCACTGAAATCGCCATTTTCGATGATATTCGTGCTTGTGCCCTGAGAACCCGTGGTGAAATCCTTGTTCTGGATAAAGTTCGGAATGACGCTTGTATTCTGGATGCCAAGAGGGCTATCCACAGCGACTTCCTTACCCCAGCCGACAAGTGTATTGTAAGAACCGTGAACGGTCATGTCCATTTCGGGGCTGTCAAAGTTGCCCGGGCCCCAGCTCCAGGCGAGCCAGCCGATGTTCAACCGTTCGCACTCGGACATGATAAACTTGTACGGGATTTCCCTCACGCCGCCAGCGGCCACGGGAGCGAATTCGCCAACGATGAGCGGAACCTTGCGCTTGATAGATTCTTCAAGCACGCCCTTGATGCGGTCCTTGACGGTTGCGTACCCCGTCGTAACAGGATTATGGCGTTCCGTCGGCCACCACATGTGGATCGAGAAAATCAGGTTGTGTTCCGGATCGGCCCGCAAAAGCCTCGGTCCGACTTTCAAAATGTTCTTTTCGTTCTGTCCCCATTCGTCCGCATCGATCATGATAGGCACGCGCACGCCAGACGCACGGAGTTTCGTCACGATAATATTGTACGCGTTGAAAAACTCATCGGCGCTTTGGGCCTTGTCGCCAGGTTCGTTACCGATGTTCAGAATCAAATATTCCTGATGGTTGTAAATCATCTGGAGAGTTTCTTCGCGAAGCCAAAAGTCGAGAGCGTCGCTCAAGCGGTCCCAATTACCCGTCGTGTCGTGAATTTCGGGAATGGGAATCATTCCGTTTGCAATGCAAAGCGAGATAATATTGTCCAAGTCACTGATACGGCCACGGGTATTCCAAACAATTCGAACACAGTTTGCACCAGTCTTTGCGATTTCGGGAATAGTCTTGCCTTCACGGTCCGTCCAAATAAACATGTGGTTCAAGCCACGGAGAACAACTTTTTCGTTGTCCTTGCTATACAAAAAAGAATCTTGAACGAAAAATCCCGGTTTTACAGATGAGCCGTTCATATCTTTTACTTTCTCCATAAGTCAATTATCCATCATTAAATATACTACTAATTACTTTTTATTGCCAAAATTTTTTCGCATATATAAAAAATTCAGCAATAGACTTCGGAGATTACAAGCAAATTTTATGCCACAAAATGCACCACCCGGCTATTTTAGCCGCATTGATGCCAAAGCGTTCGCCTGGGCGACCGTTGACGGTAATGTTTGCATCGAGTCTGAACGCCCTTGAAAATTGCCGGAAAGCGAGCGTTCCGGGAGGTGTTTCCAGTAACGGACCGGCAAGCAGCGCCGCAACAAGCGCGGGTTCAGACGCTCCTTGATAGCCATCGTATCGTAATAGGACTTCCACATTCGGGTGAATTCGTCTGGCGGAGCATGCGCAGAAATGTAATTCGGGTCGGGCACTGTTACAAAATGCGTCCGGTAATTCTCGTAATAGACGCCAAAGCAGCGCTTGACATCGATAATCGCCCAAGTACCGTTCGGATAGCGGCCACGAAAATGCCCGACAATCATTTCAAGAATATCGTACTTCGGTTCTATTTCCGCGACGTACATGCCGTCAGGAGCTTTGTTGAACCGCACCATCCCTAGCATGTTGTCCATTTCACGGCGCACGGAACGAGCTATCGTGATAAGCGGAATCATTTCGAGACTGGACGGATTTTTGCCGTAATTCGGGTCGAGCCCGGCAAAAAGCTTGCGCAAATAAGCGAGAATGTCCATCTCGATGCCGGCGTTTTCGGAGCGGAAGCACGTTTCCAAGAGGCCGAGAACGTCCTTGCTTGCGGCGTTCACGATGGCGCGCTTAAGGCGATTTGCGGATTCTTCGGACGTTTCGACATGAAAAGGCACCGCAAAAAGGTCTGACGGTGTCTCATTTTCAGCTTCGTAAGTGCGCTCGGGAACAAATCCCGAGACGTCGAGACGCTGACGGTAAATTTCGAATACCGCACTTAAAAAGCCATCGAAAGTAGAGTCGTAATGAATCGCGAGGGACATGTTTTACTACGAAGTTTGAGTTAAGGATGGCTGGGGTGCAGGGAGAGCAGCGGGCATGTTATCGAACAAATCCAACTGGTCGGACTTGGGCTTCCCAGTCAAAAGCAGCGGACGAATCATCTCCGGGTACAGCTTGCGCAATTCCCTCGGCACGTTGTTATCGTAAATGAAGTACTTGGCGCGCTTCAGCACCACCCCCATTTTCTTTAAATGTTCTAGCCGAATCTTCGAATAACGCCGTCCGCTCACGATAAGCTGAGCCGACCTTACGCCAATGCCCGGCACGCGCAGAATCATCTCGTAGTCGGCAGTCTGCAAATCCACCGGGAAACATTCCGGATGCCTGAGCGCCCACATCACCTTCGGGTCCAAATCCGGATCCAGAAACGGATTCTTTTCGTCCAGAATCTCGTTATATTCGAACTTGTAAAAACGCATGAGCCAATCCGCCTGATACAGCCGATGTTCACGCAAAAGCGGCGGCTTCGTCGTAATCACGGGCAAGCGCTTGTCCGCATTGATGGGAACATATCCCGAAAAATAGACGCGTTTCATCTGCTGTTGCTTGTAAAACCCAGCCGAAAGCGTCAAAATTTGGAAATCAGTCTCCCCCGACGCACCGACAATCATCTGCGTGCTCTGCCCCGCCGGCAAGAACTTCGGCGAATATTTGGACTTGTCCGTCTTGTATTCCAGTTTGCGTTCGGCCAAAAAGTTCATCGGACGGTAAATGGACGCAAAATTCTTTTCGGGCGCGAGGTACTGCAACTGCCTATCGGATGGAATTTCGATATTCACGCTGCTGCGGTCGGCGTAGAGCCCAGCCTCGAACAAGAGCCTCGAACTCGCCCCGGGAATCGCCTTCAAATGGATGTAACCGCCAAAATGATGGACCAGCCGCAATTCCTTCGCCACTTTAATCAAGAGTTCCATCGTGTTATCGGGAGAACCGATGACCGCCGAACTCAAAAAAAGCCCCTCGATGTAATTGCGGCGATAAAATTCAAGCGTGAGGTTAATGAGTTCCTTGGGGGTAAACGTTGCACGCGGGATATCGTTGCTGCGGCGGTTGACGCAATAAGCGCAATCGTACTTGCAGGCGTTACTGAACAGCACCTTCAAAAGCGAAATGCAGCGCCCGTCGGCGCTCCATGTGTGGCAAATGCCAGAACTGTGCCCGCAGCCCATCCCGCCCTTGGGAGAATTGCGCTTGGAACCGCTTGACGAGCACGAAACATCGTACTTGGCAGCATCCCCCAAAATGTTCAATTTATCGCGTAAATCCATTTTTCCACTCAATTCAACGACACATCCGTTTACTTGCCTTTTTGTTCACTAAATATAACAACAACTGCACAAAAAAGCAAGCATTTAAAGAATTTTTTGCGTTATCGCAAACGAGGTTGGTCGCTCCCGCATAAATTGGCTTACATTATTATACATTTGGTGTGGAAAGAAGGAATTTTATGTCTAGCAAGAAGAACCAAAATTTGATCAAGGCCATCATGCTCATCATAACCATGGTGATGATGATTGGTACGGTGGTGACCGTCAAACTTTCTTCTGTGTATGGACCTTCCGCATACCTCATTTTCGCAGGGATTTTCCTTTTCATCGTGATTGTCACCATGCACTTGTGGAGTCGGTACCGCGAAAACGAAACATCGCAACAGATTGCCGACCTCATGAAAGAGGCGCTGACATCTCCGATGGAAAACATGGTTGGCGATTCGGGTTACGCCGTTGCCGTTAAACCCGACGGAACAATCAATCCGAATCTCATCAGATGCATGAAAAAGCTCGATCCGACGATTTCTGCGATTACGAAATTTTTCCAGGATTTTATCCACTACGATGGAGTCGCCTCAAAATTGCGTTCCCATTTTTCGCTAGGAGCCGCCGGAAACGACACATTCCAGGAACTATCGACCGTATTCCTTTCAGATATCGCTTTCCTTTCTGCAAAGCTTGGGCACGAGGTCAGCTTCGATTCCTTTGAATCATGCGGTTTCGTAACGCTGCTTTTGAGGTTGCGTACAAACGCTCCGGAAACCACAGATTGGAACCGTCTCGTCTATCAGGCGTTTGTCGATAGAGTCATAGACATGAACGCTTTGCTCTCCAATTTGGAGAAGAATCACGCGCAGGTCGAACCTTCGGGAGAAATTTTCCTGTTCGCTTCGATTTTTGCAGAATTTTCGCCGGACGCCGTCAAGAAATACATGCGCTTGATGTACGACTATTCCGCAGCTCTTGCCAACATAGACCGTAAACTGGTTCCACAAGAAGTGCAGTGGTTACAACATCTGGAACGATTCATCGGAAACTACCGTTCGTTTATCCGTACCAACGGAACGATAAAATGTTCAGCACGCCCCGTAGGCTACAGAGACGCCATCAGGGACACCGCCGCATGGAACGTCGCCGCAGAAAAGCCGAAAAATTCAAATGGCGAAGACGCGATAAGAAAGCTGAACGACCTTATCGGACTTGAATCGGTAAAACGCGAAGTCATCACGTTCCGCAACTTTATCAAGATTCAGAAAGAGCGCAAGAAAAAAGGGCTGTCCGTCCCTCCGACCTCTTGCCACTTGGTATTCTCAGGGAATCCGGGAACTGGCAAAACGACCATTGCGCGAATCATGGCAGAAATTTTCAGGGATTTGGGAGTTGTCTCCAAAGGGCACCTGATAGAAGCGACTCGTGCCGATTTGGTCGCCGGATACATGGGACAAACGGCCATCAAAACAAACAAAGTAATAGACAGTGCGTTAGATGGAGTCCTGTTCATTGACGAAGCCTACACACTCTCCAGAAACTCCGAAGGCGATTACGGTCAAGAAGCCATCGACACGCTCCTCAAGCGCATGGAAGACGACCGCGACAGACTTGTCGTCATCATCGCCGGCTATACGAACGAAATCAGGAATTTCGTAAATTCCAATCCAGGGCTTTCTTCGAGATTCAACAGGTACATCGACTTCCCCGATTACACCGAAGAGGAACTTGCAGAAATTTTCAAGTCGCTTTTGTCAAAATACGACTATGTCATGAATTACGATGCGGAAGTCGCCATGAAAAAGCGCATTGCGGCAGCCGTGCGTGAAAAAGACGACCATTTCGGCAATGGACGCTACGTCCGTAACTTGTTCGAAAAAGTAATAGAAAAGCAAGCAAACCGCCTTGCCATTAAACCGAGTCTGGTCAAGGGAGACATCAGCAAGATTCTCTCGTCGGATTTTGAATAAAAATTTCAAAGTCTGTAAATAAAACTCAATAATTACATTTTCTGTAAATCTTTCATTTAGAAGTTACGCAAATACTACATTGCGCTCAAACCCTTGTAAAATAAGGGTTTGCAAGCGATTTACGTATCAAAAAAAAATTTGGCACGGTTTTTGCAATACGATGAGCGAACAAGAAAAAGGAACCTCAAAATAAAGGATACCAAAATGAAGCTCGTCACAGCTTACATACAACCAGAAAGACTCAATAACGTAAAGCAATCGCTATATGAGAGAAAAATATTCAAGATGTCCGTCACGAACGTTTTGGGCTGCGGCCAGCAAAAAGGCTATAACCAACGTTTCCGCGGCGTTGTGACTGAAGTGAATTTGCTCAAGAAGATTTGTCTAAAGATTGCCGTAAACGATGATTTTGTAAAGCCCTGCATTGACGCCATCATCGAAGGCGCTCGCACGGGAGCCATCGGCGATGGAAAGATTTTCGTCACCTCTCTCGAACAGTGCATCCGCATCCGCACCGGCGAAACAGGCCCGGAGGCAATTGGATAATTCGAAATCAGAAATTCGGAATCAGGAATTAAAATTTTCAAAAAGGATTTATACAAATGAACGAAGTAGCAACAGTCGCAACCGTCAACGACGCCATCTTTATGACGGAAAACATTTGGATCATGATTAGCGCCATGCTGGTGTTTATCATGGGTCTTGGATTTGCATGTGTCGAAGCAGGCCTTGTGCGTGCGAAGTGCTCTGCAAACGTCGCTTTCAAAAACATCGCCGTTCCTGCAATCGGCATCACAGTTTATGCCGCACTCGGCTTTGGGCTGATGTATCCGGGTACATTCAATGCCATCACGGGTTGGCTCGGATTCTCGGGCTTTGGCATTGGCGATTGGGCGAACCCGGCAAACTTCACCGCCGCATACAACGGTCATTACACTTTGTTCACAGACTGGCTGTTCCAGGCGATGTTTGCAGCAACCGCAGCAACGATTGTCTCCGGTGCCGTTGCTGAACGCGTGAAGCTTAACTCTTTCCTGATTTTCACGCTTGTCTATGTCGCACTCGTCTATCCGATTGTGGGTAGCTGGACATGGGGCGGTGGCTGGCTTTCTACCATTGGCAAAGCTGGTTTCCATGACCTCGCAGGTTCTACCCTCGTTCACTCTGTGGGTGGTTGGGCAGCTCTCGCTGGCGTAATGATTCTCGGACCGCGTATCGGCAAGTATGTCGGCGGCAAGGTTCACGCCATCCCGGCTCACAACATTCCGCTCGCCACAGTCGGTGTGTTCATGCTCTGGTTCGGTTGGTGGGGATTCAACGCCGGTTCTGCTCTTAACGGCGACCCGAAGGCTACTAGCTGGATTCTCGTGACCACGAACCTCGCTGCTGTCGCAGGCATCATTACCGCAACGCTCACAAGCTGGATCGTTTCCAAGAAGCCTGACGCCACGATGGCCTTGAACGGATGCCTTGCCGGTCTCGTCGCTATCACCGCCGGTGCTGACGTTGTGACCCCGCTCTCTTCCTGGATTATCGGCGCTATCGCTGGTGTGCTCGTGGTCGGTGCAGTGTTCCTCTTCGACCGCTTGCACTTGGATGACCCGGTCGGTGCTCTCTCTGTCCACCTCGTGAACGGTGTCTGGGGCACACTCGCAGTCGGTCTCTTCGACATGACTGGCGACTACACGCTCGGCACTCAAGCTATCGGCGTTCTCGCCTACGCTCTCCCCTGCTTTGCCGCAGCAAGCGCAATCTTCCTTGTGATTAAGAAGACGATTGGCCTTCGCGTCACGGAAAGACAAGAAATGCGCGGTCTCGACCAAAGCGAACACGGTCAAGAAGCTTACAGCGGATTCCAAATCTTCAGCAATATGTAGTTTAGAACTCGCTTAGAAAAGTATCTCTGTTGACTAAAATACCCCGGAACGAATGTTCCGGGGTTTACGTTTGTTATGAAAAATATCAGTGATCGAATCCGTGTATGGTGATTCCGGAACAAGTCCGGAATGACAGCGGGTTAGAGATTTTCTATTTCTTTGAGCCAGTCTGCAGAGGAGGCGTCGCTCGGCATGCGCCAATCGGCGCGAGGAGAAAGCGAAATCGTACCGACTTTAGGGCCGTCCGGGATGCAGCTGCGTTTGAATTGCTGCGCAAAGAATCGTTTCAAAAATAGCTTGAGAACGCGAACGAGTTCTTCGCGCGGGTATTTAAAAGCTTTTTCGGCCAAATAAAGCAGTTTCAAGGGTTCCGCACCGTATTTTGCAAAATGGTACAAGTAAAAATCGTGGATTTCGTAAGCACCGAGAATGGATTCTGTTTTTTGAGCAATTTGACCGTTAACATCGGCAGGTAAAAGCTCCGGAGAAACAGGCGTGTCCAAGATATCGCGTAGGACTTCTGCGAGTGCATTTTTCGCATCACTAGACGCTGCAGATTTTTCATCAGAGACAGCGGCAGCGACCATCAATTCTTGCACATGATCTGCGTACCACGCGACAACGTGACGCACAAGCGTTTTCGGAATGTCGCAGTTGACGGCATACATCGACATGTGATCGGCATTGTAAGTACTCCAGCCAAGCGCAATCTCGGAAAGGTCGCCCGTTCCGACGACTATGCCGCCTTCCTTATTCGCCAAGTCCATCAAGATTTTAGTACGTTCACGCGCTTGCACGTTTTCGTACGTCACATCGAGTTTTGCCGCATCGTGACCGATGTCCTTGAAATGTTGCAAACACGATGGCTTGATGTCAATCGTCCGGAGTTCAACGCCCAGAAGTTCCGCCATCGCAACAGCGTTATTTTTCGTGCGTTTTGTCGTCCCGAATCCAGGCATTGTCACCACGAGAATTTCGTTTAGCGGACGATTCAGCAACTTGAACGTTTCAACGACAACAAGCAAAGCAAGCGTTGAATCCAGCCCGCCACTGAGACCAATGACGGCACGCTTTGCGTACGACGATTCAAGGCGTTTGGCAAGTCCTGCACACTGGATATTGAAAATTTCACGGCAGTTGGAATCACGATGAGAAACGTCGCTCGGCACAAATGGCATGGGCGAAATATAGCGGTATTTAAGGCCTTCCGCGGGATTTCTCAAATCATTCGCAACAACGGGAAGCGCTGTAAAAGTTGCTGCCTTTGCAAAATATCCCGTTGAATCAAAGTCCTGGAAACTCCCTTCGCTCAAGCGTTGGGCGTTCAAGCGTTGTACATCGATATCGGCAAAGATGATTTCGCTTTTGCGACTGTAATTTTTTCGTTCAGCAAGCATGGAGCCGTTTTCGGCAATCATCAAGTGACCGCTAAAGACCATGTCCGTCGTCGATTCGTGAACGCCTGCCGATGCATAAACGTAAGCAGCCATGCAGCGAGCCGACTGGTTCATCACGAGATTGCGGCGATAATCGCCCTTCCCTACCAGAGCATCGCTTGCAGACAAATTCAAGATTACATTCGCACCGGCCAAAGCTAAATTGCCACTCGGCGGTGCCGCCGTCCATAAATCTTCGCAAAGCTCAACGCCAATGCGGATTTCATCGCTACCAACGCCAGCGTACCCCCCGCAACATTTCATTGTAAAAAAGTTCGTCACCGGGACATCGTTTACACCATCGAACGAATACGTGAGCGCACTACTTCCATTACGACAATTAACATTCCGCGTATCCGCAGCAAAATTCAGCAAATCGCGTCCGCTGTTGAAATGACGTTTTTCATAGAACTCGCGCTGGTTCGGCAAATGAATTTTCGGAGTGACGCCAATGATTTTTCCACGCTGCAGCAAAGCCGCGCAGTTATAGAGTTTGCCGAACATTCTCAGCGGAAGTCCGACCGCCAAAATCATATCCGTATCGTCAAACGACTTCGCTATTTTCAAAAGCGAAGCAAGCGATTTTTTCAGCAGCAGTTCTTGATGGAACAAATCACTACAGGTGTATCCCGTAATGCAAAGTTCAGGAAAAACGACAACTGCGGCCCCTTCGTTTTTCGCGAGGAGACCGCAGCGGATTATTTCATCAGTGTTATATTCCGTATCCGCCACTTTCAAGGTCGGGCATACGGATGCGATTCTGTAAAAGCCGAACATTTTATTTTGTAATCAATCCAAGTTTATTCATGCGGTAATTCATCATGCGCGGAGAAATACCAAGCTCGCGACCGGCAGCAGAAATGTTACCGTCGTTACGCTTGATAGCTTCGGTAATCAATTCCTTTTCGTAATTGCACATCATCACGTCAAGCGGGGCATGATCCGTAATGATTTTTCCGGCTCCGGTGCTTAAACTTGTCTGCAACGACGGCGGCAGATTGTAACTGTGGATGCAATCATCTGCAGCGGTAAGCACAGCGCGTTCAATGCAGTTTTCCAGTTCACGAACGTTACCCGGCCAATGGTAGCTCATCAAAAGATTGATCGCCGTTGTCGAGAGACGACCGATTTTCTTATTGTACTTGAGGTTCATCTTTTCGATAAAGTGTTCCGCAAGCAAAATAATGTCACTCTGGCGCTTCGCCAAGTCCGGCATAGAAATCGGGAAAATGTTCAAACGGTAGAACAAGTCTTCTCGGAACAGTTTCTTTTCCATGAGTTCTTCTAGGTTACGGCTCGTCGCCGCCAAGAATCGAACATCGGAATGGAGTTCTTCGTTACTGCCAACGCGGCTAAACGTACGTTCCTGCAAAAAGCGCAACAACTTGACTTGCGTCTGCATCGTCAAATCACCAATTTCATCGAGGAACAGCGTTCCGCCATCGGCAATTTCGGCACGCCCTTTGCGCATGCTGATTGCACCTGTAAACGCACCCTTCTCGTGGCCGAACAATTCGCTTTCGACCAGGTTTTCCGGGAGAGCGGCGCAGTTGAGCGTCACAAACGGTTTATCTTTACGCGAAGAAAGCTGCACAATGGCGCGGGCAATCATCTCTTTACCCGTTCCGCTGCTACCGCGAATAAGCACAGTCGCATCCGACGGAGCCACCTGACGCACTTGTTCATAGACAATCTGCATTTCACGGCAGTTTCCGACAAGATTTTCGGGTTTGCCGCTGAGCATGTCTCGCAATTTCTGGTTTTCGTCAATCAACGATTGGCGTTCGACAAGCATCGTTTGGCATTCGCTTGCCGCATCACCCGTGATATTCGCAATGATTTCCAACAAAGCGACATCGCGGTCCAAATCCGTCATGACATCGACCGGGCGATCAACAGAAAGCGTTCCGATAATTTGTTCATCGTGAATCAACGGAACACAAATAAACGCAACTTGGCTATCGTAATTACGAGCCCCCGTGCGGTTCAAAAAACGGGAATCCTTGCGCAAATCTGGAATGACATGGCTTCTGCCAGTTTCAGCCACATGCCCGGTAATGCCCTCGCCCACCTGATACTGGCCCAACTGCTTTTTCTTTTCGTCAAGGCCGTGCGAAGCTTCAATTTTCAAGGTATTGCCGAACAACAGCGTAAACGTTCCGTTCAGCATTCCCATGTCGGTATCCAAAATCGTAAGCACATTATCCAGGAGCTTTTCAACATTCCTTTCATGGATAATGATAGTACTGATCTTTTGAACGACCGCTATTTCTGGACCTATTGGCTGTTTCATAATTTGTAAAATAGTAAATGATTGTTATATACTAATGGCCATCGACCAATAACTAATGACTAAGTTTTACAATTTTTCCTTAATGCGCTGGAGAGCAACCTTAGTCTGTTCATGGTCGCCGAACGCAGTCAAGCGGAAATAGCCCTCGCCACACGGTCCAAATCCACTGCCCGGCGTTCCGACAACTTCACATGTTGCAAGCAAGCGATCGAAGAAATCGAACGACTTTTCACCCTTAGGCAGTTGCCACCAGATGTACGGAGCATGTTCGCCACCGAAAACGGTATAGCCACAAGAAGTGAGTTCCTTGCGAATCATGGCAGCCGTGTCCATATAACCGCTGATGACAGCCTTCGTCTGTTCCCAACCTTCAGGCGTGTAAATCGCTTCGGCAGCTCGCTGCGTCACGTAACTTACGCCATTGAACTTGGTGCATTGGCGACGGTTCCACATCGTGCGGAGTTTTCCGAGTTCGTGCGGAACGACGGTATAAGCGCAACGGACGCCTGTGAATCCGGCGGTCTTGCTGAAACTGCGGAATTCAATCGCGCAAGTGCGCGCACCCGGAATTTCGTAAATGGAATGCGGAAGTTTTTCATCGCGGATGTAGCAGTTATACGCACCATCGAACAAAATAATCGCACCCGTTTCATTCGCGTAATCCACAAACTTCTGAAGCGTTTCGCGAGAAAGAACAGTACCCGTCGGATTGTTCGGGCTGCAAAGATAAATTAACTGCACCGGGTTCTTCGGCAAATCCGGCTGGAAGTTGTTTTCTGCCGTAGAAGCAAGATAAGTCACTTCGGAGAAATGTCCATCCGCCTGCAAAGTGCCCGCACGACCCGCCATCACGTTGCTATCGAGATACACGGGGTAAACAGGATCCGGGATTGCAATTTTTGCATCGGCAGAAAAGAGTTCCTGAATGTTCGCCACGTCGCACTTGGAGCCGTCACTGACAAACACATCATCCGGGTCCATTTCGATTCCGCGAGATGTATATTCGCCATGAATAATCGCTTCGCGGAGGAAATCGTAACCCTGTTCAGGGCCATAACCGCGGAACGTCCACTTGACACCCATTTCGTTGACGGCCTTGTGCATTGCCTCAATTGCGGCAGGGATAATCGGAGTCGTCACGTCACCAATGCCCAAACGGATGATATCAGCATTTTCGTGTGTTCCCTGGTATTCCTTGATTTTCTTTGCAATCGTCGAGAAAAGGTAACTGCCTGGGAGACGATCGTAATACGGATTGATAATAGAATTGTTCATAATTAGGTATTAGGTTTTAGGTAATAGTTTTTTGAAACTCTTTCGTCTCTCGTCTAATCGATAACGCCTTTAAATACTTCCTTCGCGGGGCCTGTCATAAAGACCGGGCCGCCTTCTTCGTGCTTGATGTGAAGCGTTCCACCATCGAGAACGACATCTGCTTCCAAGCCGATTTTGCCCGTACGCTGGGCCGCTACAAGCGTTGCGCAGCTTCCCGTACCGCAAGCCATCGTCACGCCGCAACCGCGTTCCCAAACGCGCATGCGAATCGTTTTTTCATCGATGACTTGAGCAAACTCAATATTGCAACGATCAGGGAAAATCTTATCGACTTCAAGAATCGAGCCCCATTTTTCAAGCTGGATTTTTTCGATATCATCGACAAAAATAACCGTGTGCGGATTACCCATCGAAACGGTCTCGCCGGTGAAATCAAACGTATCCGCCGTGAGTTTAATCGAACCCAGGAAATCGCGCGGGAGCCCCATGTTCACGCAAACTCGACCGTCAGGCAAAACAGACGGTTTTACAAGCCCGCTTTTCGTATGCAAGAAAAACGTAGAATCATCGCTGAGGCCACGACTTTGAATAAACTTCGCAACGCAACGAGTCGCATTCCCGCACATGGCCGCTTCAGAACCATCTGCATTGAAAATGCGCATTTCAAATTCGTTACCTTTTACATTTTCGTTCAGCGGCGTCACGACCACAACACCATCAGCTCCAATGCCAAAGCGCCTGTCGCAAAGTTCAATCACACGCTGTTCGAGAGATGCTCCGGGGGTCATGTCAAACGATTCGCCTGGTTCGACCAAGACGAAATCATTGCCCAATCCGGTCCATTTTGAAAATTTTAGAGACATATTTATTATCCTTTTTGCGCTCTAATGCAAAATCCGTGCCACTTTTACAATTTTTGTTAAAATGTCGAATTTGAGTCAAAAATAAGGGTTTTACATATTATACGTTAAAAAACCGTTAAAAACGGCCCGCCCACTTTTACATATTTTGTAAAACAAAAAGTCAATTTTACATTTTTTGTAAAACCAATTATTTCCAAAATCCTTTGAAAAATTCAAAAAAAGGCCATTTTACTCATTGGCATAATTCTTGCTATAGGTTCCGGGAATTACAGAAAGTGTAAACAGGGATTATTATGACATTACAGCACAAGTATAACGGCAAGACAAAGTTTATTATCGTCACCGGAGGCGTCATCTCCGGACTCGGCAAAGGGGTAGCAGCAGCGTCCATCGGGGCGCTGCTTTCTGCTAGAATGAAGGTGGTTCCGGTCAAGTGCGATGGTTACCTGAACACGGATCCGGGCACAATGAACCCGACGGAACACGGCGAAGTTTTTGTTTTGGATGACGGTGGCGAATGCGACATGGACTTCGGCCACTACGAACGCTTTTTGAACGTGACGGCCAAGAAGGATTGGAGTCTCACGATGGGCCGCATTTTCAAGATGATTCTCGAAAAGGAACGCCACGGCGACTACCTCGGACATACAGTGCAGTTCATCCCTCACGTGACAGACCTCATCAAGGAACAGTTTTACAGAATCGCGAACCAGGAAAAGGCCGACGTGTTGCTCATTGAAATCGGCGGCACCGTGGGCGACCTTGAAAACCAGTTCTACATCGAAGCGGCGCGCCAGTTGAGTCACGAAGTCGGCGACCACAACGCCATTTTTGTGCACCTCACCTACGTTCCGATTCCCTCCGGCGTAAACGAACAGAAGTCCAAGCCAACGCAGATGTCCGTCCGCGATTTGAACAAACTCGGCATCTACCCTGAAATTGTCATCGGGCGTTGCGAAGAATATATCAAGCCGCACCTCAAGGAAAAAATCGGTCTGTTCTGCAACCTGCCCGCAAATCATGTCATTTCTGGCATCGATGTGAAGCACGTCTATGAATGTCCGCTCGTCTATGAT
>Ga0129307_1001629_pt1 | contig 22536 bp, 22 predicted proteins | sample P1105metagenome_FD_94437 | JGI IMG/M metagenome (GOLD analysis project Ga0129307, IMG submission 94437) | Capybara group fecal microbial communities from Wisconsin, USA - P1105 metagenome | ecosystem: Host-associated > Mammals > Digestive system > Large intestine > Fecal | place: USA: Wisconsin... | reverse complement strand
CATGATGACTGCGATGACCGGAGCTGCAGGTGCAGGAGCTGCTTCTACGGCGGCTGTGTTGTCACTGTTTACCGGAGCGTAGATGACTGCAGTGCTGGACGGGGCTGCAACGGAAGCACCGGCGACTTCGGTTTCTTCGGACTTGACCGGAGCATAGATCACTGCGGTAGCGGAAGCGGTCGGAGCGATGTAGGACTGTTCCTGCGGAGCCTCACCGGCAGAAGCGGGAGCCTCACCTTTTTCCGGAGCCAAGATAACAGCAATGACCGGAGCAGTGGGAGCTGCAGAAGCTGTCTCAACAACAGCGGTATAGTCACTGTTTACCGGAGCATAGATGACTGCGGTAGTGGATGTGACCGGAGCAGCGGAAGCCTCGACAACTGCGGTCCCGTCGCTGTTGACCGGGGCGTAGATGACAGCAGGAGCTGCGGAAGACGAAGCAATGGCCTCAGCAGTTGCAGCTACTTCGGAAGCGGTCGGAGCAAAGATCACGGCAGTGACCGGAGCAGTCGGAGCAGGAGCTGCTTCAACAACTGTGGTATTGTCGCTGTTGACCGGAGCGTAGATGACCGCGGTGACAGGAGCAGTGGGAGCTGCGGAAGCTGTCTCGACAACTGCAGTACCGTCGCTGTTGACCGGAGCATAGATGACTGCGGTGACCGGAGCTGTCGGAGCGATGTAAGACTGCTCAGCAGTAGTCTCGCCTGCAGATGCGGGCTCATCACTCTTAAGCGGAGCGTAGATCACTGCGGTAGCGGTAGCTGTCGGAGCGATGTAGGACTGTTCCTGCGGAGTCTCGCCGGCAGTCGCAACAGTCTCTTCAGCTTTGACCGGAGCATAGATCACTCTTTCAACGATCGCATCAGCATATGCCGTCAGGCCGGTAGCTACGAGCGATGCTGTAAGAATTACAACAGTAAAAAGCTTTTTCATAATAACATACCTCTTTTATAATGAAAGTATACATAAACCTAAACTTCATTATAAGGCGTTTTACCGTCGGATTTCAACATTAAAATCATATTAATTGTGTATTTTCGGGCATTAATTTTCAGCGGAATAAGTGCCGGCGCGGACCGTATCTTTGCTTTATAAAAAAGCCGGAAAGAGATCCTCCGGTTACTGCTTTGCGGCTCTTGTCATGCAAGGATAAAACAAAGTATAATTGAGTCAGATGATGAAGTATTACGTTAAAGCGGAAGAAGGATGAGGACATGAAGACTGTAAAACTGTTTCATTTATACGGCTGCCCTTACTGTGAGCAGGCTTTCCGGGCTATGGACGAACTGAAGAAGGAAAATGAAGCCTACGGAAGGATCCCGGTCGAGATGTACGAAGAATATAAAGACTCTGAGATCGTGGCGCAGCATGATTATTATTATGCTCCGACGATGTACATCGGGAACGACAAGATCTATGAGGCGCATCCCGGTGAAAGCTACAAAGAGTGCAAGGCACAGGTGAAAAAGGTGCTTGATCTTGCGATGCAGGAGAGGACAGCAAAGACATGAAAAAACTCTTCGCGAGTGATTTTGACAATACTTTATATATGAGAGACGGCGGTATCCTCAAGGAAACGGCGGATGCGATCCGTAAATTCCAGGAAGCGGGACATATCTTCGGGATTTGCACGGGACGCCCGGTCCACAGCCCGGAGAAGCATTACGAGGGTATCCTGGATCCGGATTTTATCATCGGCAGCAGCGGAGGTATCATCATAGATAAGGACGGCAGAACTCTCTTTGAGCGCGTCATGCCGTACGACCTGGTCCGCAGTCTCGAAACCATGGGAAAGGCACATCACTGTTATGCCGCGGTCCATGCGGACGGACGCTTTATCTTGCTGGAAACGGATAAGCCCCTCTTCCCACACATGGAACGCATCGCTTCGGCGGAAGAAGTGCGGAACCTTACGATGCACGGCATCAGTTTCCTCACGGAAAGCGTCAAAGAGGCGAAGGCGTTTGCAGAGGAGATCAGGGAGAGGTTCCCTGACGAGGTCTCCGTACACCTTAACCGCGCGGCGGCGGATGTGGCACCGGCGGGCTGCTCAAAGGGGATTGCGCTTAAGAAGATCGTGGAGATCCTCGGAGCGGACCGGACCTACGGCATGGGGGACTCGCTGAATGACCTGCCGCTCGTGGAAAGCGCCGACGTCGGTTTTACATTTGCCGACGCACCGGAGGAACTTAAGGAGGCAGCTACCCATATCGTGGATGATGCTGCCGGGGCGTTTCGCATCGCGTTGGAGGAATGATATGAAAAAAGTCTATTTCGCGGGTTCGATCCGCGGGGGAAGAACGGATGCTGCACTCTATGAACGCATGATCGGATATATCCAAAAGACGGACAGGGTCCTGACGGAACATGTCGGGAAGCTGGAACTAAGCATTCTCGAGCAGGGACGCGACCGGGACAGTGCGATCTATGAGCAGGACACGGCATGGCTCCGGGAATGCGACCTGGTTATTGCCGAGTGCACCTGCCCGTCTCTCGGCGTGGGATATGAACTGGCATATGCGGAAGCACATAATAAGCCCGTACATATCTTTTATGACAGGACGAAGACACAGCTTTCCGCCATGCTGACCGGGGACGGATATTTCCATATCCATCCTTATGCGGCAGAAGAAGAGATCCGGCCCGTCCTGGATACGATCTTAAAAGGCGGCTGAACCCGGATACAGACGGGATTAGCCCCTGTTGAATTAGTGTAACAGCAGTACGAAGGAGGTCTTATGAAGGTACTGGTTTTGAACGGCAGCCCGCACCCGCACGGATGCACGGCGACGGCACTGGATGAAGTGATCCGTACGCTCAATGCGGAGGGAATCGAAACGGAACTGATGCAGATCGGCAGGGAGGAGATCCGCGGCTGCTCTGCATGTCATTACTGCGATACGCATGAGGGCTGCGTCGTCGACGATAAGGTCAATGACGCGGCAAAGAAGCTTGAGGAAGCGGACGGCCTGCTGGTGGGAAGCCCGGTCTACTACGGCTCTCCCAACGGCACGATCCTGGCGTTCCTTGACAGGCTGTTCTACAGCACGGGATTCTCCAAGCAGATGAAGGTCGGGGCGGCAGTGGTGTCCTGCCGGCGAGGCGGCAACACGGCGTCCTTTGACGCGCTCAACAAGTATTTCACGATCAGCGGCATGCCGGTCGCATCCAGCACTTACTGGAACCAGGTGCACGGTTTCACGGCGGAGGATGTGAAGAAGGACCTCGAGGGACTGCAGACCATGCGCAACCTCGGCCGCAACATGGCTTTCATGATCAAAGCCATCGCGGACGCGAAAGCGCGCTACGGTCTCCCTGAAGAAGAACATGATGCATTTACCAGTTTCCCGGACGGGAAGTAAACGCTGAACACGGCGTCCACATATTTCGCCGGAGGAATGAACCCGCTATGAATGTCAATTTTGAGTTTCTGGGATCGGAACCGATCGAGAACGTGATCACCTGTATGAACTATGAGATCGACAAGGTGATCTATTTCGGCTACCATGAAACGATCGAAAGGCTCAAATCGGCAACGGAGAATTTCCTCGGGATCTACTGCGGCGTACAGAAAGCCGTGTTCCATGCGCTCCCAAAGGACGACCTGGCGTCGGCGCTCCGTACGATGCGTCATGAGATCGAATATGAAAAGGGCAGAAAGAACCGGGTCTTTTTTGACGTTACCGGAGGGGAAGACCTGATCCTGGTCGCGTTCGGCATGCTGGCAAAGGAGTTCGGCCTTCCACTGCATTCATTCGACGTGCCGCAGAACCGGCTGATCGTACACGATGACGGGTCAGGGACGGTGAAAAGCTCCATTGACGAGCTTGTGGCCAGGCGGGAATTCTGCATGGACCTCGACCGCTACATCGCCCTTCGCGGCGGTGTCATCAACTACTCCCTGCAGAAGGATATGAAGGCGGACGGCGCGGAAGAAAATGCCGACGATATCAGAAAGATCTGGAAGATCTCGGAAAAGTACGAGGAGTACTGGAATGCGTTTTCAGAATTCCTGCGCGGATACTTTGCTCCGGATCCGCAGCTGAAGGCACGCAGCCGGACGATCCGCGTGCTCGAGGGTCTCTATACCTCGTCCTCCTCACTCAATGAACTTACGAAGCTCCATGAGATCCTGGAGGATCTTTCGAAGGAAGGCATCCTCCTCGGCCTTGTGCAGACGGATGAATACATCGAGTTCAGCTTCAGGAACGATGTGATCAGGGAGATCCTGTGGGACAGCGGCAGCATATTCGAGCTGCATGTCTGGCAGGAGGAAAAGGAGCTGAACGATGACTGCCGGGCGGGCGTGCACCTTGACTGGGACGGTATCATCCGCTGGCCGGAGGAGACCGACGTCCAGAACGAGATCGACGTCCTGACCGTAAAGGGAAACAGCGCGTCATTCATTTCCTGCAAAGGCGGGAAGCTGAGCCCCGCGCAGACCCTCAGGGCGCTCTATGAGCTGCAGGTCGTCGCCGACCGTTTCGGCGGCAGATACGCAAAGCGCGTGCTCGCCATCCGCAGCGACATCGGGAGGACCTATACGCTCCGGGCGGAGGAGATGGGCATCGAGGTACGGAAGTACTGATGCCGGGATAAGAGCATTGAGAAACAGATGTTGGTATGGATGATTGGAGGTACAGGCATGACGATGATGGATGCGGAGACGGGCAATACGTTTCCGAAGGGATATTATCCGACACTGAAGGAACTGCGCGCTCTGAAAGAAACACACGGACCGCTCATCGAGGCCGAATGGAGCGGCAGCGCTTCCGGCATGATGTGCGGCGATCTTTCCAGGTTTTCCATGAAGCTTGTCAGAACGGACGGGGGCACAAGGCTCTTCGATATGGAGATGAAGTCTTTCCAGCCGGCGATCACAAAGACGTACGCAGTGGATGACAGTGTCTGGGATAAACTGCAGAAGATCGCGGATGACGAAAATCTTGCGGCCTGGAGGTATCTCAGAGCAGACCCGGATAAACAGATGAAAGTCTACGATCGTTCCTCCAGCGCTTCCATCGGCCTGGTCTTCGATGACAGTGCAGTGGGAGGCTGCGGCCCGCAAAGGATCAGCATCGGCAGAGAAGCGGTCCGGCAGCAGGGCGGCGATGAAGCGTGGAACGCGGTCTGCGATATATTGAAAAGCTGCGCGGATACGGGAAGACTGCTGGAAGAGTCCACGGAACCGAACCCGTATGTGGATGGAAGGCCGCCGTTTATGGGAATGGGAATGGGAATGGGTGTGCCCGTGAGACCCGACCGGGAGCCGGTTAAGCCGAAAGAAGCGGCCAAAACCGCGGAGGCCTTGCCCGGTACCTGGACCTGTCCGGCATGCGGCAACACCGGCAACACCGGGAAATTCTGCCCCGAATGCGGTCAGCCGAGGAAAGAAGCATGAGACTGGTTTTTATCAGACACGGTGATCCGGATTACGATCACGATACACTTACAAAAAAGGGCAGGAGGGAGGCTGCTCTGCTTGCGGCGTGGCTGAAGGACGCCCTGCCGGAACAAAAGGGCAGGATCGGAGCCGTATTCCAGTCACCGCTCGGAAGGGCACAGGATACGGCTGCATATGTGACCGAAGCGCTTGCGGCTTCGGGGATATGTCCCGAAGTGACCACGCTTGACTGGCTGCAGGAGTTTCAGGCGAGGTTCGATCCCAACCTTTCGGTAACGGCCAGAATGGCCTACACCAATGAACTGAAGAAAGATCCCGGGACCGGGCTTTATAAAAAGAGGATCCTCTGGGACATCCTGCCGTCTTACTACGGCTCGCATCCGGAGCTTTTCGGCATGGACTGCTGGCGGACATCGGAGCTTGTCCGCTGCAGCGACATGGCGGAAAGATATGATGAGGCGGTCTCCTCGTTCGACCGGCTGATCGCAGATCACGGGTATGAAAGGGACGGCTGCATCTACCGCGTCCGTGAGGGCAATGACGATATCCTTCTCTTTTTCTGCCACTTTGCGATCTCCGCGGTGCTGCTTTCGCATCTCTGGAATATTTCGCCGTTTACGGCACTGCAGTTTTTCGCCGCGGCGCCGACCTCGGTGACGGAAGTGGTGACGGAAGAGAGGGAAAAGGGGATCGCGTGCTTCAGGACGCTCCGATACGGGGATATCACGCATCTCGGGATCGGGGGAGAAGAGTCTTCTTTCTCGGCGCGGTTCTGCGAGATGTATGATAACGCGGATGAGAGGCACTGAGAGCATTTGCGGAGCAGCAAGAGCCGGGATCCGTAAAAATGAAAAATGGATTGCCGTTTTTCCGCACTTATGGCAAGATTGAATCAGGCAGTACACTGCAGGGAATGATTCAACGATACTGCGAGGGTTGAGATGAAGTATTATCTGATAGATTATGAAAACGTAAAGACGGAAGGGCTGCTCGGGATCGAGGAGCTTCTTTCCACGGACACGGTGCATATCTTTTACAGCGACAATGCCGATAAGCTGACTTTTGACGTGCTCAGGATGATCATGTGCTCGAAGGCGAAGATCCTCTACCAGAAAGTCGGAGTAGGCCACAAGAATGCGCTGGATTTCCAGCTTGCTTCCTACCTTGGATATCTCATCCGCGATAACGCCGACCGGCCTTACGAATACTATATCGTTTCCAAAGACAACGGATACGAGGCGCTTGCGGCATTCTGGAAGGAGCATGACGCCATGGTCCGCGTAATCAGCGGCATCTCCACCCAGATGCAGGAGGAAATGGAAAAGGCCCTCAAGGAGAAAGTCGAGAGCGCCCTTACGAAAAACGCCCTGGGCAATGCCGACGACGCCGCGGCCGTGACCAAGATCATCATGTCCTATAAGACCAAGCAGGGCATAAACAATGCACTGCAGAAACGCTTCCCGGAGCGGGTCAAGGACATCTACCGTACGATCAAACCGCTGATCACAGATAAAAAAGGAAAGTAAACGTATGCCGCCAGGGGAAGACCCGGGCGGCTTTGATATGGGGATAATCAGGGAAGATGGACGCTTTGTGCGCGCAGTGTGCGTTTTATATCTATGACGAAGAATATGATGAGTACATCTGTGACGTGCAGATGGACGAAGATGACTATTACCGGATCTCGGAGGGGCATTACAAGGTCTGCCCGTATTACCGCAACGGCGACGAATACCTGATCGTGCGGAAACAGAACTGACAGACGTACCGGAGATATCCGGAACCGGAAAGGAGCCGGCAGGCGCAGCCTGCAGGAAGCAGCATGATTATGAGAGAAAAAGACCGCATCTATGACAGTTCGGGCTTCGTACTGGCAGCGGATTATATGCCGCACGTCATACAGGAGATCCGGTACCATTCGACATACAACTTTATCGGGGAACGCATCGACGGCTATGAGGCGCCGTGCGCAGTCATGACCCGGGAGGCGGCGAGAGCATTGAAATCGGTTTCCAACGAGCTCTTTGTCATGGGTTACCAGATCAAGATCTTTGACGCTTACCGGCCGGCACGGGCGGTCAAGCACTTTGTGCTCTGGGGGATCGAAGACACGGATATCAGGATGAAGCCGTATTTCTACCCGGATCTTGAGAAACAGGAGCTTTTTCAGAAGGGATATATCGCGAAACAGTCCAGCCACAGCCGCGGCAGCGCCATCGACATGACGCTTTTTGATATGCGGACGGGAAAAGAAGCGGATATGGGCAGCCCCTTTGATTTCTTCGGACCGGAGTCGCACCCGGATTACCGCGGACCCGCGGTCACGGAAGAACAGTACGAGAACCGTATGCTGCTGCAGCATATGATGTCACGCAGCGGCTTCCTTCCGTATGACTGCGAATGGTGGCACTTCGTGCTGGAAGACGAGCCGTATCCGGATACGTATTTTGATTTCCCGGTAACGGCAGAGCTGTAGAAAGACAAAGCGAATGTCGGTAGAAACAGGTTCTGAATTATGTAAACTTAAATTATGTAAACCGAGTGCTGAAAGCAGACAGGAGGAACAGTATGCGCATCACAGTCCTGACAGATAACATTGCATATGAGGATTTCGCGGCAGAGTGGGGCCTCTCGATCCTGATCGAATATGACGGCAGGAAATACCTGCTCGACACCGGCGCTTCCCGTCTTTTTGCGGACAACGCCGCGCTTTTGGGTATTGACCTTGCCGACGTGGATTTCAGCACGCTTTCACATGCGCACTGGGATCACGCCAACGGGTTTGACACTTTCTTCGCGATCAACAGTAAGGCCAAACTATATCTGCGGGCAGGGACGGAAGAATACTGCTACGGCACCGAAGACAAGACTTCGGCGGAAGACTCTGCCGGGACCCCGTCTCTCTGTGAGGGAGATTACAAGTACATCGGCATCCGCCCTGGTTATCTTGAGCGCTTCCGCGACAGGATCGAGTATGTCGAAGGGAACTACGAACTGGCTCCCGGCGTCCGGCTGATCCCGCATTATACGCCCGGGCTCGACGCCGTTGGCCGTAAGGCCGGGATGTACATTAAAATAAAAGGCTCCATCGTGCCGGATGATTTCCGTCACGAGCAGAGCCTCGTCTTTGAGACCCCGAAAGGCCTCGTTATATTCAACAGCTGTTCCCACGGCGGGGCGGACAACATTATCCGCGAAGTGGGCAAAGAGTATCCGGGACAGAAGGTCTACGCCATGATCGGCGGCTTCCATCTTTTTGAGCTCCCGGACGATGAGGTAAGGGCGTTCGCGAAGCGAGTCCGCGAAACGGGCATCAGCCACATCCTGACCGGCCACTGCACAGGCGATAGGGCGATGGAGATCCTGCGGGAGGAGCTTGGCGATACGGCACAGCAGATGCACGCGGGGCTGGTCCTGGAGATATAGGTATCAGGCACGTTCAGAGCATCGTCAGACGGAAACTCCGTTGACTTCGACTTCCCCTTCCAGCTCCACGATGGCGCACATCGTGCCGTTGATCTTTTCGAAGCGGATGAGGTCGGTGCGGTCAGCCGAGATGCTGAGGCGTACAGAGTCGCTTTTTACCTCGAATTTCCTTTTGTTATAGATATTGTCGATGATAAGATCGGGATCATCCCCGAATACCGCATCGAAAGAATCCTCAAAGCGGTCCAGCTGCTCGTCAGTTGCGCCGCTTTTTTCGAGGATCGAACGCAGATGGGAGCGGGAGAGGGAGTCGTCGAGAGACGGCTCATTTTTAATGGCCTCCGCTTCCATAGCAAGCGTCTCGTGGATGTTCTTGACGTCCTCCGGGTTGAAACCGTCGCCGTAGACCTCGCTGACGAGGGTGCCGAAGGCTTCTTTCTTATCTTCGGAGGTCACAGGAAGGTCTGAGCCGAACAGGCTGTCGATCAGGTCAAACTGCAGCGCGTCTGAAGCTCCGGCATAGAAAAGGGCCGCATGGATATCGGTGCTGCGGTCATTGAACGCAGGGAACATGAAACCTGCAGCAGGCTTTTCCGCGATCCAGTCGCGGTCGATCGCCGTGAACCAACCCTCGTCGCTTGAGAACTTGAGTCCCGGCTTTCCGAGCTCGACCGGGCAGATGGCACAGAGGAAATAGCTGAATGACTCCTCCGAAGCGTCGTCCATCGTATCGCCGAGACGTGACTTTCCGGGGATGTCATAGGTATCTGCCGCGGTGAGGATCATGTAGTTGCCGGTGTGATGGAAGCTTTCGATGATCCGGTCATAGAAGATGTCCATGACGTCCTCGTTCCTGAGGCCGGAAGAATGCATCGCGGAGAGCATCCGGTAACTCTGGACCGTGTCTTCACGTCCGGCGTCCGCATCCTGCATCTCAAACTTCAGCGGGATGTCGATGTTGAAAAGACTCTTTCCTATGCTTCCGGAGAGGCATTTCTTGAAGATCTCCATATATTTGAGCTGTTCCGAGTCGCTCATACCGAGCAGGCTTCCGGAAAAGGTCGCCACCTTTTCCTTTTCGGCATTGACATAGCAGCCGCAAAGCCGTGAGACGGAACAGCGTTCCTTTGTATATAGTTTCCTGATCTCTCTGATCTCTTTGATGTTCATATGGTTCCTTTCAAAAAGCAGCCGGCCGGTGTAAAGTTATGTCAACCGTTTACTGCCTGGTGCCGGTTTTTGTTTAATGGCGGTGCAGCTTTGCTGCCTTGTCCTTCCCGATCATGCATCCGGGATTGGAGAGAGGGCAGTCGTGCATGCATCCGCCGCAGTGCGGCTCGTTGTCTGTCGCAATGATACGCTCAAGATGATCGACACGGAAGAGCCCGCCGCGCTTGATATGAAAACCGCGGCGTTTCAGTTCCCGGACAAGTACATTGATCATCCGCTCATCGGATATGAGGATGCAGTTTTGCCCTTCGGCGCACAGCGTGTCGATGAGCCGGGACGCACGGGCACGGCTTTCTTCGACGGACTCGGGCTGCCTGCCGGATCTTCGTGTGACCCGCTGCCACCATGCCTTCCTTCTCCAGGTACCTGGAGAAAGCTTTCGTTCCGTATCAAATGCGGAGCGCAGCGGGACCTCCTGCAGCAGATCCGTGACGATCAATACGGATCTTCCTTTTGCAGATCGTCCGTATTCTTCCGGTGACTGATCATGGTCAGCATTGGAAGAAGATGGAACCGGTTCATACGGGATCAGAGATTCAAACAAAGCCTCTGCCGTCTCCCTGCAATAAGGCTCCGGTCCGATATAGACAGGCCGCCCTGAAGATGAGAGCTTTTTTTTCGGAAGGCGAGCATTGTCAGAACTTTCTTCAGACCCGCAAATACCGGATTCCGCGTATTCAGCTTCCGCAAGATCGTACTCTTTGGAGTTATATTGATTTTTCCATGCAAAGGCGGGCTTTGCGGTTCTGATAATCGTGATCTTCATTTATCTTTCCCCAAAATACAAGATCATTGGAAACATTCGTGGACAGACCGGGCATTCCCGCGCATTGAAGCCGGCGCTGATGTCAGCGGCAGCGTATCACAGGAGCATCTTTCGCTGCTGTATATACTGCGGGAATATCTATATTATTATGCACAAGAGAGAAAAGGATTTCAATACTTATAAATCCTGCAGGGTCTCAAAAACCGGAACAAACAGCTGCCGGTATCAACGATCGTGTTGACAAATAAAAGCTTGTCATGCATTATATATGAGTCGGGATCGACGGCAGTCAGTATCATCATCCCTTCAAATCTTCAGTAATCAATCAGAATGATCATTTATCGCGTGATCTCCAGAAACCATTGTTCAAAATCGTTGCTTGTTTCCTTGACTTTTCGGTGAATATGAGCTTGTTTTTGTGTTGAAACCAGTCAGGATCATTGAGCAGCATTGTGTTGCATGCAAAAAAGCCAGGGAAACAACTGAAATCTGCGAATGACGGCATTTCCTACGTGCATTTATGCTTTAGCCGAGCAGAAATTACAACGGGAATTTGAAAATACCGGCATTTCCTATGTGCATTCAAGCCTTAGCTGTGCTGATTTTACAACTGAAATATGAAAATGCCGACATTTCCTATGTGCATTCAGGCCTTAGTCGGGCATAAATCACAACTGAAATCTGCAAATTTTAATATTTCCTACGTGCCTTCAGGCTCGGCAGGCGCCGAAATTACAACTGAAAATCATAAAAATCAGTATTTCCTATGTACTGACGGGTTAGATAAGGGTAAAAAACACAACTGAGTTTTCAGATAATCACATTTTCCTATGTGCTTCGCCATGAACAGACTGCCAGGCATACGAAAATCATAATAAAGAGAAAAAATACTAATATAGAAAGGAACAGGAATTATTGAAGAATGACAATAATATGAACAGTAACACAGAACTGTCAGGAAAAAGTATTCTTACAATGGCGAAATCGGAAAGAGAGCGTCTCATAAGAATAATTGACGCAGCACAGAAAAGTATAGACCGGCTGCCGCCGGGGCGGATAGAGATAAGAAAGAACAGGAACAGTCTGCAGTTTTATTATAAGAAAGACCGCGGAGAACAAAATAGTGTATATATGCCCGCTGCCGATCGTAAAACTGCATACGGTGTCATTCAGAGGGGCTACCTTGAGCGTTTCAAGCGAACTGCCGAGGAACAGCTTCGGGAACTGGACAGACTATGCACCCGTTATGATCCGAGGGCACTGGAGAAAGTGTTTCTGTCTGCAAGTCCGGCACGCCGGAAGCTATTGAGACCAGTCGTGCTGCCTGACGATTTGTTTGCAGCAAAATGGCAGGCTGTTCAGTATGAGAAAAAGGAGTTTGTTGAAAATGCTGCCGTCCACTACACAGAGAAAAATGAGAGAGTTCGGTCCAAATCCGAAGTGCTTATAGCCAATGCACTTAATCGGGCAGGTATTCCCTATCACTATGAAAAACCGCTCACAGTTGGTCCGAATATCTTTCACCCTGATTTTACTGTGCTCCGCCTTTCGGACAGAAAGGAAATGTACTGGGAACATCTTGGAATGATGGATGACAAGGAATACAGCAGCAATGCTTTAAGGAAAATCCGCACTTATGAGGAATACGGGATATTTCCGGGCGACAGGCTGATTATTACGTCAGAGACATATAAACTGCCATTTAATCTGACTATTATTAATCATACGATCGACCATTTTCTGAAACTATGAAGCCGGCTGAAAGCAAAAAAAGGTATGACCCTGTTTGTTAAGGAAACCGACAGAAAAGAAACCGGGTTTGCGCCTTGTTTATGGTTTTGCGATATGCTAAACTTTATACACGAAGCATCACTCATGGTCTTGACTGCCTGACGTTTTTTCGACGGGGCAGGATGGGATCGTGAGTTTGTGATGCGCCTGTAACCGGCTGACAGCATTATGGCATGCAGACGGCATGCCTCAAAAAAAAGGAACACTATGATCAGTAAGGAAAAGATCCGGCTCATGACGGACCTCGCGATCTACGAGAAGAAAAATGAGCGGGACGTATTCAAAATCAATAATTACTACAAGGCGGACTACATCATGTGGCACATGCTTTTGTCGCTGGTCCGTTATACTTTCGTGTTCCTGGTCCTGTTCGGCATGTATGTGATCTTCAAGGCGGATACGCTGTTCTACAACATCAACCTGGACGGCATCGGGCAGACGCTGAGGCATCTCGGTTATATGTACGCGCTGGGACTGGCGGTATATCTGGTGATCACCTGGCTGGTCTGCGCTGCGAGATACAGGAACGCAAGGAAGGGCATACTGCTTTATGCGACCAAGCTGAAGAGGCTGGCGCGGCGGTTCAACTACTGAGCCGGATACGATCCGGGCTTTACGGAAATAAACTGACACAAGGGAGAATCGGCCTTGGGTACGATACTGATAATCAGAGATACATTAAAGAGAATATATGCGAAGTACGACGCTTTCATCAGGCCGGTGCTGAAGTTTCTGGTGGCGCTGCTGATCCTGATGATGATCCAGTCGCTGATGGGTTACAGCCGTCAGCTGGACAGGTCCGCGGTGCTGTTTGCCTGCTCGCTGGTCTGTGCGTTCTTCCCCTTCGGGTTCATCACCTTTGTCGCCGGACTGTTCGTGCTGGTCAATATGTATGAAGTATCCTATGCGATGGCGTTGTTCACGCTGATCGTGCTGATGATGATCTTTGTGCTGTACTACGGCTTCCGGCCGGGTACGGGCATCATCATGTCGCTGGTGCCGCTGGCGTTTTACTTCAGGATACCTTATCTGCTGCCGCTCATCCTCGGTATGTCCGCGGGCATCGCATCAGCCGTTCCTGCAGTACTGGGCGTACTGATCTGGTTCATACTGAAGTATTTCACGGCGCATGCAGAGGCGATGCAGCAGGTATCGCGTTCGGCGGAACTGGTCGACGGATTCATGGAGATCAGCGAGTCGATCCTTAAGAACGAGTACATGTACGTCATCATGTTTGCATTCGTGCTCTGCATCATCGCGGTATCGCTGATCAGCCACAGCAGCATGAACCACGCCTGGACCATCGCGGTCATCTCGGGGACCATCGTGCTGGCGGTCGTCATCTTTATCGGAGGCGCGCAGTACGACGACGGAAAGATCGGGGCCGAGCTTGCAGGCCTGGTACTGTCGTTCCTGCTGGCGTTTGCATACGAGTATATTTTCTACTGCGTGGATTATAAGGGCACGGAGCACTTAAGGTTCGAGGACGACGACTATTATTATTTCGTCAAGGCTGTGCCCAAGGTCAACGCGCAGGACGAGAGCGAGAGAAGAGAATAACAGTTAAAGATCGGGGATAAATTGGGAAGAATCATTGAAAATCTGCAAAGCTGGATATCGCTGCTTCCGCCGTTTTCATTTACGAATCTGGTGGAAGTCATCATCATATCCATTATCGTTTACGAGATCCTGCTGTGGATCAAGAACACCAGGGCGTGGACCCTTTTAAAGGGCATCCTGGTGATCTTGGCGTTCACGCTTTTTGCGGCGATCTTCCATCTGGATACGATCCTGTGGATCCTGGAACGTATCTCATATATCGCGGTGACCGCGATTGTTATCATTTTCCAGCCGGAGCTCAGAAAAGCACTGGAGCAGCTGGGCAGCCAGTCCGTCTGGAACGGGCTTACATCCGCGATCACCCGCTCAGACGACAATACCATGTCCAAGGAGGCGGCGTCCCAGATCTCCAAGGCAGTCTATGAAATGGCCAAGGTCAAGACCGGCGCCCTGATCGTCATCGAGCAGAACGAATCCCTCGATGAATTCGTAAAGACCGGCATTACCATCAACGGCGAGGTCAGCTCCGGCCTCCTGATCAATATCTTCGAAAAGAACACCCCGCTGCATGACGGCGCGGTGATCATCAAGGGCGATACCGTTGTCGCGGCGACCTGCTATCTGCCGCTTTCCGACAACATGGATATCAGCAAGGACCTCGGCACCAGGCACCGTGCGGCGCTCGGCATCTCCGAGGCCACGGACAGCCTTACCATCGTCGTTTCCGAGGAGACCGGACGCGTCAGCGTCGCTTACCGCGGTCAGCTGACCCGCATCCCGGACGAATCGGCGCTGGACAAAGTACTCATCAACCGGATCAACAAGGCCGAAGTAAGGTTCTTCGGAAGAAGCCGGAGAAACGAGGCTGCCAATGTTTAAGCATATCGTCAATATATTCCGTGTAAATATAAGCCTGAAGATGATCTCCATCGGCCTCGCTTTCATCCTCTGGCTCGTCGTGGTCAATGTTTCCAATCCCGAGGTCACGGATACGGTGACCATGGATATCGACGTGAACTACGGTGATGAACTGATCAATAAGGGCAAGTACTTCACTCTGGATACCCGTTCCGTCAAGGTCAGCTACAAGGTAAGGACCAATCAGCGCAGTCTGATTCAGCCGTCTTCCTTTGATGCTTATGTTGACATGCGTGACTATTCGATCACGGGCGCGGTGCCTGTTTATGTGACGGTGGACAGCGGCGTCAATAATCTGATCTCCGGCATTACACAGAGCCCGATGGTCATTCATGTATCAACGGAAGATATGCAGGAGAAGCAGTTCACCGTTTCCGCACGCGTTAACGGCAGTCCCGCCGAGGGATTTGTGGCGGGAGATCCCGTTATTCAGCCTGCGTCAGTTTCCCTCTACGGACCGGAGTCCGAGATCGGAAAGATCAGCCGTGTCGGCATTGCCATTGACATAGAAGGTGCTGAGGATACGAAGACCGGGAACGGCAGGATCCAGTATTTTGACGCCAATGACAACGTCATCACCATCGGAGACAAAGTCTCCTTAAGCAGCGATGTCAGCTATACGATCCCTGTATATAAGACAAAGAGCGTCAGTATCAATATACCGACTTCGGGCCAGCCTGCAGCGGGATACACACTGACCGGCGTGGAAACGGAACCGAGGTTCATCCAGGTCTACGGTGAGGATGATATCCTGCGCAACTACAATACGATCTATCTGCCGGAAGGCCTGCTTGACATCTCGGGCGTAAGCAGCAATGTGACGATCTCCCTTGCGATGCAGAACTATCTGCCGGAGGGACTGAATATGGTCCAGCAGTCAGACGTGACCATCGTGGCGCGCATCTCGAGACAGACGGATCTGATCCCGGGCATGGGCAATCTTCCGAGCGCAACGATCCAGGCTCCGCCGACTGCGACCCAGCCGGAGACGACCGCGTCTCATCCGGAAACGGAACACAGCACTGAGGCTTCTGAGCATGCAGAAGAGACTGAAGCGCCGGAACAGACAGACCATACGGACGTGCCGGAGGAGACGACGGTGCATGACGGCAGCGGCGCTTCCCATGATACATCCGGAAATGAGAGCCTGGATGACGGAAGCACTGATGAGGGCAGTTCCGGCAGCGAGTCCGATGTTGTTATTCATCCCGGTATTGATTCATCCGGAACACAAGAGGCGGATGTATCTGCCGAGTCTCATGAGGTATCCGGCGGAGAAGCCGGCGACACGTCTTCTCATGAGACATCCGGCAGCGAACATACAGAGGGCGCAGGCGGCGAAGCTGAAGGTGGAGCCGGGGAGTGATCCCTGTTGTATGAGGCAGCTGCGGGATATAATCCGGGTTTACGATACCGGAAGCCCCGAGGCATTTACCTGACCCCTGAGATCAACAATTAATCACCGGAGATTTAAGGTGCAGAGTGGATACTGGAACAAAACCATACCGGCCGGCGCAGCGGCATTTCTGCTGGGCTTTGTCCTTTCCAATGCGGAAGTCTATGCCGCATCGGGAGCTGTGATGATCCTGGCCGCAGTCTGCATTGCATATCAGAATCTGAAAAGGAGCAGCTCGTGCTTATGCCCGGCTGCCCTTTTTTCGCTTGCATGGATCGGCGGTGCCGGGGTTTCCTGCCTCAAGCTCTCGAACCTGCAGGTCAAGTGGGAGCGGATGACATGGATCACGATCGCTGCCGCATGGCTCTGCTTCATTGTTGTTTACATGGGGATCTCCATGCTGCTTAAGAGTTCTGTCCGGCCTTCCGATGAAGAAAACGGCGGCGTTTCCGCGGTCCGGCTCGCAGCGGCCAACACCGCATGGGGAAGATACAACAGCCGCTCCTACGGCACGACGGCTGACCGGCAGGCGGGCGCGAGGCGCCGGAAGATGCTGCTGGTGGTTATGGATATCCTGACAGCGGTGTCCGTCGTCTCGCTGCTCATCGAAGCGCGCGTGCTCGGATACATCCCGCTATTTACGGAGGATACGCCGCATGCGTATTCGTACTTCCATATCAGCGGACTTCATTATTTTACAGTCGTTTCGGCGCTGGTTCCTTCTTTCGGCATACTGTACCTCATGAGCGACGGAAGGATCAGGAAGAGTGACCTCGTCCATGTATCGCTCTGCATCACGATATCCATTCTGATCCCGGTCCTTCTGGTGTCCCGTTTCCAGCTGATCTTCAGCGTTATACTGGCGCTCATGAGCGGACTTTCCGCATCCGGCATCAGGCCTGCAAAGATGATCAATGCCCGTACTCTGGGGCTGTCCGCATCCGGTTTCCTGATGGTCATGGCGCTTTATGTCTTCATCACCGTGGAGCGGGCGCACAGTGTGGAGTATCTCAACGGGATCTTTGAGATGAAGAACCCGGATACGCCGATATGGATCACCCAGCCCTATATCTATATCGCCAACAATTTTGACAATCTCAACTGCCTGGTCCGCGACCTTCCCGCGCATACGCACGGGCTCAGGATGCTGTTTCCGTTCTTCGCGCTGACCGGGCTCAAGTTCATTTTCCCGCAGCTCGTGTCGTTCCCGATCTATGTGACGAAAGAGGAGCTGACGACGGTCACGATCGTCTATGATGCTTACTACGATTTCGGACTGGCGGGCGTCATCATATTCGCGGTCCTGCTCGGGGCCTCGGCAGCGCTCCTGGAGTATGCCGTCCGGAGATACGGGAAGACTCAGCCGGCCCTGCACGTGCTGTGGGCACAGGTATGTTTCTATCTCGCATTTGCCTTTTTTACGACCTGGTACTCAAACCCGGCGACCTGGTTCTACCTCGGCGTGACGGTGCTCTGCCTCGTCGTCTGGGGCCTGAGGCGGAGGAGACGCAGAAGGAGATGATCCGCCACTAAAGCTTGCGTTCCCGATGGACGGGACCCCATAAGTGTGGTATACTAGCTTCAAATGTATGATGCGCGAAGCGCTGAAGACGATACGGCACAACATGTCTGATTCCATTTATATAAGCTCAGGAGGAATACGATGGTTGACAACAATATGATCTATTTCGGCAAGGCCGGCGAAGGTCTTACACAGAAGCTTTATCTCAATCCGCGTATGGCGAACAGACACGGATTCATCTGCGGTGCCACCGGTACCGGCAAGACGGTCACCCTCAAGGTGCTGGCGGAGTCTTTCTCCAAGATGGGCGTGCCGGTATTCCTTTCTGACGTCAAGGGCGACCTCTCCGGCATGATCAAGCCCGGCGCTGACAGCGAGGGCATGCAGAAGCGTATCGCCCGTTTCGGCATCGGGGAGGACTTTGAGTATCAGGCGTTCCCGGCTGTTTTCTATGACATTTACGGCAGGAAGGGCACCCCGCTGCGCACGACGATCTCCGAGATGGGACCGCACCTCCTTGCACAGTGCCTGGGTCTCAATGATACGCAGGCTGACGTGCTTTCCGTCATCTTCAAGATCGCTGACGACCAGGAACTCCTTCTGACGGATACCAAGGACCTGAAAGCTATGCTGACCTGGGTCAGCGACAATATCGCCGACTATGAGATGGAGTACGGCCATATCGCGAAGGCGACCATCACTACGATCGTACGCGCCATCGTCGCGCTCGAGGCGGAAGGCGGAGACCAGTTCTTCGGCGAGCCTGCGATCGACATCACCGATTTCTTCAATAAGGACATCGACGGCAAGGGTGTCATCAACATCCTGGATTCGGAGACCCTGATCAACAAGCCGCGTCTTTATACCGCATTCATGCTGTACCTGCTTTCCGAGCTCTTCGAGGTCCTGCCGGAAGTCGGCGATCCGGAGAAGCCGAAGATGGTATTCTTCTTTGACGAGGCGCATTTGCTCTTCAACAGTGCTTCCCCGGTGCTGATGCAGAAGATCGAGCAGGTCGTAAAACTGATCCGTTCGAAGGGCGTCGGCGTTTACTTTGTAACGCAGTCCCCGGGAGATATCCCGAACGCCGTCATGGCACAGCTTTCCAACAAGATAGAGCACGCGCTGCGTGCATACACCCCGCAGGAGCGCAAAGCCCTGCGCGCTGCGGCGGACGCATTCCGCGAGAACCCGGCGTTTGACACGACCGAGCTCCTGCAGCAGCTCGGCGTCGGCGAGGCGATCGTTTCCATGCTCGATAACGGCGGCATCCCGATGATCGCGGAGCATGCGTACATCCTTCCGCCCGAGAGCTACATGGGCATGATCACCGATGTGGAAAGAGCTGCGGCGATCGCTTCCAGCCATATGAATGAGAAGTACGCGGAGATGGTCGATCCGGAGACCGCTTACGAGATCATTCTCAAGAGACGTCAGAAGCTGACGGAGGAAGATGAGGCGGCAAAGGCAGCCGAGCAGGAAGCGAAGGAAGCGGAGAAGGCCGAGAAGGAAGCCGCAAAGCAGGCGGAAAAAGAGGCCAAGGAGGCTGAAAAGGCCGCCAAGGCAGCAGAGAAGGAAGAAAAGAAGAAGAAGGATGCGGTCACCGGCGGCGTGAAGCAGGTGCTTTCGTCCGGCGCGGGCACCGTAGGCCGTGAGGTCGGAAAGGCTGTCGGCAGTACATTCGGCGGCACCTTCGGCAAGAAGCTCGGCAGCAATGTCGGCGCACAGCTCGGCCGCAGCATCCTCGGCACACTGTTCAAGCTCTTTAAGTAAGGCGGATGGACAGCAGCAGGCTGCCAGCTGAATATCTGACGAATATGAAGGCTTCGTTATCCGATGATTTCGAAGCCTTTCTTCGTATTTACAATGAAGAACCTGTGAAGGGCCTTCGCTTTAATCCTCGAAGGGTACGGCCGGAGACGGTTGAAAAACTGGTCCGGGAGTGGCATCTCGACCCCGTGCCCTGGTGCGGGGACGGATACTATTACAGGGAAGATGCCGGAGGCGCGGAACCGATCCGCCCCGGCCTTTCTCCTTATCATGACGCGGGTGTCTTCTACATCCAGGAGCCGAGTGCGATGATCACGGCCGCATCGGCGGATATCCGGGAAACGGATGCGGTGCTGGACCTCTGCGCCGCTCCGGGCGGAAAGAGCACGCAGGCGGCGGCGCGCGCGGGACTGCTCGTTTCCAACGAGCCCGTTGCGAACCGTGCAAGGATCCTGAGCTCCAATATCGAACGGATGGGATTTCAGAACACGGTCGTGACGAGCGCCTGGCCGGATGAACTGGCACGTGTATGCGGCGGGCTGTTCGACCGGATCATCGTGGATGCGCCCTGCTCGGGCGAGGGCATGATGCGGAAGGATGAGACCGCGGTATCAGAATGGAGCCCTGCCAATGTGGAGCTTTGCATCACGCGCCAGCGTGAGATCCTGGAAGCCGCGGACGAGATGCTGAAGACGGGCGGAAAGCTCATCTACTCCACCTGTACTTTCGAGTACGGGGAGAATGAAGGCCAGATCAGGGACTTCATTAAAGAACATCCGGGCTATACGCTGCTTGACATGCACCTGCTTTATCCGCATCAGATCCGCGGGGAGGGGCATTTCTGCGCGGTGCTTCAGAAGGGAAGCCGGGATGAAGGAGCCGGGGAATCAAAAAAGGCACAGTTCAAGGGCGCGCTGACACCGGAGACCCTGGCGGCATTTTTAAAGAAAAAGAAGATCCATGTCCTGAGAGCCGGCGTGGAGCCGGGAGAAACGAAGCAGGACCGTAAGGGAAAGAGCTACTATACACCGTCCCACGCCGAGGCAATGGCGAAAGACTGGGAGACGGATACAGGCGCAAAGATCAGCATCTGCAGCATGGATCTTGCCATGAAATACCTGCACGGCGAAGTGATCGATCTCTCGAGACAGGAAGACTCTGACTATGTGCTTTGCGGCGGGGAAGGGTGGCTGACGGTCTATTTTGACCGCTATCCGCTCGGACTCGGAAAGCGTACAGGGAGCGTCATTAAAAATCATTATCCGAAGGGGCTGAGGCATCTTTGATGCCCGGCCTTTTTTTTGTTGCGGGATCGTTAAATATTCGGCAATATTTATTCCGATAAATACAATAATTTGCATGCAAACATATAGATAATTGCAATAACATCTGTTAGAATAATTCTATTATCAGTTTCCTTGTTGTAAGGAGGTATGGACCACATGTTGATTGAAAAGACGATTGCACATCAGCGGATCCTTTCCGTGCTGGATGAGGGCAGCTTTGTAGAAACCGGCGCCTTCATCACAGGCAGATCCGGCGATGCTGCGGCAGACGGCAGGGGCGACGGCGTGGTGACCGGATACGGTACGATCGACGGCGTGCTTGTTTTTATCTATGCGCAGGATCCGGCATATGAGGGCGGCTCCGTAGGTGAGATGCATGCGCGCAAGATCTCGGCGCTCTATAACAACGCGCTGAAAATGGGCGCACCGGTCATTGCCATGATCGATACGGCAGGCATCCGGCTGCAGGAGGACAACGACAGCCTCTTCAGCTTCGGAAAGATCCTGTCACATCAGGCGGACTTAAGCGGCGTCGTGCCGCAGATCGCGATGATCATGGGCAGCTGCGGCGGCGGTATGGCCGTCAGCGCCCGTATGTGTGATTTCGTGCTGATGGATAAGGACCACGGAAAGCTTTTCTACAACAGTCCCAACGCTATCACGGGAAGCTTTGAGGAAAAACTCGACACTTCCTCCGCTGCCTATCATACCGAAAAGACGGGAAACTGTGATTTCAGCGGTACGGCTGAAGAGATCGCAGCGGCTGCGCGCCGCCTGATCGCCATCCTGCCGCATAATAATGAAGAAGACTTCTCCGAGGACGTCTGTTCTGATGACCTGAACCGTGCGGTCGCGGGCATCGAGCGCTTAAGTGCGGCGGAGATGCTTAAGGATATCTCTGATGACGGCATCGTCTGCGAGCCGGGCGCCGGATACTTAAAGTCCATGCGCACGGCATTCATCCGCATCAACGGCCGTACGGTCGGCGCGGTAGCGAACTCCACCGATATGCTCTGCCATAAAGGCAGCGCAAAAGCGGCCCGGTTTGTCCGTTTCTGTGATGCGTTCGACATTCCGGTCCTGACACTGGTCAATGTCAGACGCCTCAACGGAAGTGAGGAGGCGGAACAGAACCTGGGTCTGAACCTCGCACGCCTTGCGGAAGCATACCGTTCGGCACAGGTCCCGAAGGTGACCGTGGTCACGGGAACGGCTTACGGAACAGCCGGCCTGGTCATGAATTCCAAGGCGCTCGGCGCGGATGTGGTGCTTGCATGGAAGGATGCGAAGATCGGCGCCATGGACGAGGGCCTGAAGGCGGACCTCACCGGCAAAGAGGCCGCGGGCGTCAACGATACGCCTGCCAATGCCCGCCGCGGATATATCGACGATATTATCGATCCCTCTGAAACCAGGCAGCGAGTGGCGGCAGCGTTCGAAATGCTGTACACGAAGAGTGTCACGGCT
>Ga0129307_1001628_pt1 | contig 22537 bp, 24 predicted proteins | sample P1105metagenome_FD_94437 | JGI IMG/M metagenome (GOLD analysis project Ga0129307, IMG submission 94437) | Capybara group fecal microbial communities from Wisconsin, USA - P1105 metagenome | ecosystem: Host-associated > Mammals > Digestive system > Large intestine > Fecal | place: USA: Wisconsin... | reverse complement strand
AGCAGAAAGAATTACAGGCTGCACGAGGGCAGCAAAATGGCTGATCCCGTTTACCAGGACCAGCCATACATGAGGAAATCTTTTTTGTTTTTTTCTGATGTCTACTTGACAGGAGCAGTTCATCACTTTTGTTCGGTGCGCTGTTTTTTCTGCAATCATTGTTCTAAGTGTGAATGTTCAGCTCCCGTTCGTAATCCCCAGCGATATTTTGGAAAAACCCGTTTTTCTTTGCGACTTCGTGTCTTTGTGCTGAAGTTTTTGGACTGAATCGTCCCTCACGGGACACTGCGTGAGCTTGCATTTTTCTTTTGCAAATTACTCGGCAATCTGATACAGTGAAGCGCGAGAGAGGAAGTGAGCCTGATGGGCGAATCGCGGAGGAAAACGCTTCAAAGAGTCGTTGCGCTGGCATTGCCGGCCATTTTTGAAAATCTGATCGCCACGCTGGCGGGCATCGTCGACGTGGCCATGGTCGGCAGTCTCGGCGCGGCTTCCACCGCCGCGGCTGCCCTGAACGCGCAGCCGATGTGGTTCGCCAACGCGCTTGCGACGCTGCCTGCAGGCGGTGCGACGGTTCTTGTGGCGCGTTCGTGGGGAGCGGATGACCGCGACGGTGCGGCGCGCTACGCTCGATCAGCAGCGCTGCTGGCGCTGCTGATCGGAGCCGTTCTTCTGGCGCTGGCGCAGGGAGTCGCCGACGGCTATGCAGCCTGGATGCACGCCGCCCCGGACGTGGCCCCGGACGCGGCGGCCTATATGCGCATCGTCGGCGTCTCGCTGCCGTTTTTCGTGCTCTCACGCACACTCGCGGGAGTGCTGCAGGGATCGGGCGACACCGTGACGCCGATGAAGATCGGGCTGATGTCAAATCTGTTCAACGTGATCGGCAATTATCTGTTCATCTACCCGCCGCACCTGCTGCGCGTCTTCGGTCTGGAAGTGCCTGTCTGGGGCGCGGGGATGGGCGTGCGCGGCGCGGCCATGGCGACGGCGCTTTCATTCGCGTTCTCGGGTGGCGCTCTGGCCCTTTCGCTGCTTCGTCGGGGCGAGCGGGCGTTTTTCCGCGGCTCGTTCGATTTCGAGCTGCCGCGCCTGCGCGGGCTGATACAGCTTGGGCTGCCTGCCGCGGGCGAACGCATTGCGCTGTCGTCGGGGCAGATCATGTTTATGTCGGTCGTCTCGACGCTTGGCACGATCTCGATCTCGGCGCACCATCTGGCGATCACTGCGGAAGGCGTCTGCTACAATCCCAGTTTCGGCATCGCCACAGCGGCAACGGCGCTCGTCGGTCAGGCGCTGGGTGCCGGCGACGAAATGCTCGCCGAGCGCTATGGCCGTTTCTGCTCGACGTTCTGCGCCGCTGTCATGGCAGCGGTGAGCGCGTGCATGTACTTCGGCGCGGAATGGATGATCGCCTTTTTCACAAACGATCCTGAGGTCATCGCGCAGGGAGCGCGGTGTCTGCGCATCGTCGCGTGGGTGGAAGCGCCGTTCGGCGTGGCGCTCACCGTTTCGGCCGCTCTGCGCGCAGCTGGCGACACGCTTGTGCCGCTGTGGGCAGGCATCGCCACGATGTGGGCAGTGCGCCAGACAGCAGCACGTGTCCTCGTGCTGCGCATGGGGCTGGGCCTGTCAGGCGCGTGGTATGCGATGGATCTTGACGTGGCGCTGCGGTGGCTGTTTCTGTGGGGGTACTTTCTCACGGGACGATGGAAGCGTGTCAGCCGGCGCCTGGCCCAAAAAACTCGCGAAAGCGTGATACAATAGCTGCAAAGAATTTCATAAACGAGGTGTTTTTCGCAATGATCTATGATTTTGACAAACCGATCGAGCGTCTGGGGACCGACTGCGAGAAGTGGGACGGGCTGAAAAAGCGCTTCGGCTCCGACGGGATGCTGCCCCTGTGGGTGGCCGACATGGATTTTCCTTCGCCCGAGCCGGTCGTCCGCGCGATCGCCGAGCGGGCCGCTCATCCGGTGTTCGGCTATCCGATGCGCGGCGAAGACTATTACGACAGCTTCATCGCCTGGGAAAAGAAGCGCTGGAACTGGGACGTGAAGCGCGAATGGTGCGATTACGTGCCCGGCGTCGTCTGCGGCGTCGCGGCCGCGCTGATGGGCTTCACCGCTCCGGGCGACGGCGTGCTGATCATGCCGCCCGTGTATCATCCTTTCCGCAACACGATCATGGCGCAGGGACGTCAGGTCGTCAACGCGCCGATGAAACTTGAAAACGGACGCTTCGAGATCGATTTCGACGCTCTCGAACGCGGCGCCAGAGAAGCCCGCGCACTGATCCTGTGCAGCCCGCACAACCCCACGGGCCGACTCTTCAGCCGCGCCGAGCTTGAGCATATCGCCGAGATCTGCGAGCGCAACAGCGTGCTCGTCATCTCCGACGAGATCCACAGCGACCTGGTGCTGTGGGGCAAAAAGCACGTTCCGTTTGCGAGCGTTTCCGACTGGGCGCGTGAACACAGCATCACCCTGATGGCGCCGAGCAAGACGTTCAACATCGCCGGACTCGTCACGTCCATTTACATCGTCCCCAACGCCAAGCTCCGCGCGCAGATGCAGCACATCGTCGGCGGCTGGATGCACATCAGCGGCGGCAACATCTTCGGCCTCGCCGCCGCACGCGCCGCCTACGCCGAGGGCGAAGAGTGGTATCAGCAGATGCTGCGCTACATCGAGGGCAACGTCGAATACCTCGACGAGCAGCTCGCCAGGCGCGTGCCGCAGATCAGCCTGATCCGTCCTGAAGCCACCTACATCCCCCTGCTCGACTGCCGGAAACTGTGCGAGGGCGAGCTGGGCATGACCATGGACGAGCTTCAGCAGTTCATGCTCAACACCGTCAAAGCAGCGATGAACGAGGGCACGCTGTTCGGCATCGAGGGTACGGGCTTTTTGCGCATCAACCTGGGCACGCAGAGAGCCAACCTTGAAGAGTTCGTGCGCCGTCTGGAAAAAGGCATCGAACGGCTGCCGCTGCGCTTTTAAACCGTTTTCAGTGCGTGTAGTCTAACTTTGACTTTTCCGCTTTGATATAGTATACTTGCTCAACACAGCTTTTTCAAATATTTTATCAGGAGGTACATCCCTATGAAAAAACTGCGTTCTGCTGTCATCATCCTTGCCGCCGCTGTGCTCGCTTTTGCCTCATGCGCATTTGCCGGCCACCGCGACACCCGCTACCATCTGGACGTGCGCACCGATCTGAACCTCTCGCGGCGTCAGCTGGCCCGGAAGGTTTGGAAAGCAGCCCAAACGGCTGCCCGCAGGCGGGGATTCCGTATCGAAGAAAAGCTCTTCTTTGACGAAGACAGAGAAGACGACTATGTTTCACCGGACGTGATCCTGTACGAGATCGAAATGGGCGAGATCAAGACCCGATATGGCGATTCTGACCTCGAGCTCCATGTGCGCTGCCGCAAAGCGGACAAAGCCATCCTTTCCGCCACGCTGACCTGGGAAGCCGAAGACGATCAGAGCCGGCACGCCGCACTGTATGACGCGCTCGCCACTCAGACGGACCTGTTCATCCCGCCCGCAAAATAACGCTTTTTTGCGGTATAATAAAGGACCGGGCTTTCCCTTTTTGGAAAAGTCCGGCCCTTTTCATTTCAGGAAGACACTGATTAAATGAGCCCGGCAAGGCGCGGGCGAATTAATCAGCGTTTCCTAAACTTCAGGAGACGACCGCCATGCACCCCATCCGTCATTTTAAAACGATCACCGCGCATAAGCTGCTGGTGATGAAGTACTGCTTCCGCCTCGGTCTGTACTGGCAGGGCCTGCTTCACGACCTGTCCAAGTACAGCCCCGTCGAGTTCTTCGTCGGCGCCAGGTACTGGCAAGGCACGTGCAGCCCCAACAACGCCGAGCGCAAAGCGACCGGCGTCAGCCGCGCCTGGCTGCATCACAAGGGGCGCAACAAGCACCATTTTGAATACTGGATCGACTACGCCGTCGGCAAGGACCTGAACGGCGAGAACATGCCCATGGTCGGCATGAAGATGCCCGAAAAATACGTCGCCGAGATGTTCTGCGACCGCATCGCCGCCAGCCAGGTCTACCTAGGCGAACAGTACACCGACCGCTCGCCGTGGGAGTATTACGACAAATTCAAAGGACATTACATCATCCATCCGGAAACAGCCGCCCAGCTTGAAGCCGCCCTGCGCGTGCTGCGCGACGAAGGGGAGGCAGCGGCGTTCGCCTGGGTGAGGAAAAATCTGCTTGGGAAATCATAACGCCGCGCCTGGCAGATCATGATTTTCGATCGTTCCTTTTGGAAAAGATAAACAGGACTGCGGAGCGCCGTGAAACAGCGCGAAGGCTCACCGCAATCCTGTTTTTGCTTATCGTCCCTTGAACTCCGGCTTGCGCTTTTCGACGAAGGCGGCGACGCCCTCGTTTTTATCAGCTGTGGCGTAAAGCACAGCGCCGAGATCGCGTTCCACTTCTCCGGCGTGCTCCAGATCAAGATCCCAGTTCAGCGTCATGGCGCGCTTGGCGTAGGCCACGCCCAGAGGCGAATTGGCGAGCACCGCGTTCATCATTGCCATCGCTTCAGCCATTAAATCAGCAAGCGGCACGACCTTGTTGACCAGACCGATGCGCTCGGCTTCGTCAGCCTTCACCATGCGGCAGGTCATGATGATCTCGCGGGCGCGCCCCATGCCGACGACCTGCGGCAGACGCTTGGTGCCGTACCAGATAGGCATGATGCCGTACTTGGCCTCTGGCTGGCCGAAAACGGCGTTTTCGCTGGCGATGCGCATGTCGCAGGCGAGCGCCACTTCGCTGCCGCCGCCCAGACAGTAGCCGTTGACAGCCGCGATGACGGGCTTGGGCATGTCTTCGATAAGGCGCGAGAGCCGCTCGCCGGCAATGGCAAAATCGCGCCCCGTCACAGCGTCCATGTCACGGAACATGACGATGTCAGCGCCTGCGATGAAGGCCTTCTCGCCCGAGCCGGTAAGGATGACGCCCTTCACGCTGCGCTCGCGAGCCGCCCAGAGCAGCGCGTCCTCAAGCTCGGCCATCACTTCCATGTTCATCGCGTTGAGCTGCCGGGGACGGTTGAACGTGATCACCGCCACGCCGCCCTCCTGCTGCACAAGCAGCGTATTCAGCGTCCTGCCCATATCCACGTTTTCCATAGTCAGTTCCTCCTTCGTCGGTATCGAACGATTGTGCGGCGCTCCGCCGCGTTTTCCGTATCGTAACGAATCGCCCGGCATTGTGTCAAGTCCTTTCAAATGCCTCTTTGCCGCCGGCGTCGCAAATTGACTGATTTTTTCAGAATGCAACGTCATCCACAGCGCGGCTAGTCCCTCTCTTTCACTTGGCTTTCCGAGCGATTTTTAATATAATGAACGGAACTTGGCCGCGGACTCACTGCGCGGCACATTCTGAGAGGAGTTTGAACGATGACTGAAAGACTCTGCTGCAAGGCCATCGACGAGCAAGCCCCCGCGCTGGTCGAGCTGGCTACGAAGATCTGGGAAAATCCCGAAATGGGCTGGACGGAGACAAAGGCCGTGGAATGGACCGCCGCATACCTGCGCGGTCAGGGCTTTGACGTAGAAGTGGGCGCGTACGGGATGCCCACCGCTATCCGTGCCGTGTGGGGCAAGGGCTCGCCTGTCGTGGGCTTTGCCGCCGAGTACGACTGCCTGCCCGGCCTGAGCCAGAAAGTCTGCCCCACTCCCGATCCTGTCGTCGAGGGCGGCATCGGCCACGGCTGCGGACACAATTTGCTCGGGGTGGGCTGCGCGGCCGCCTGCGTAGGGCTGAAAGCAGAGCTGGAAAAAAGCGGCGCGCCCGGCACCGTCATCTTTTACGGCTGTCCGGCCGAGGAGCAGATGATCGGCAAGGGACTGATGGCCAAGGCCGGCGCCTTTAAAGAATGCGACTTCACCGTCGCCTGGCATCCCGGCAACACCAGCTACAACACCTACGGCGCTCACACCAGCGTGGAAGGCGCGTTCTTCACCTTCCACGGGCGCACGGCCCACGCAGCCGGAAATCCGCATCTGGGACGCTCGGCGCTGGATGCCGTGCAGCTGATGAACATGGGCGTCGAGTTCCTGCGCGAGCACGTCACCGACGACGTGCGCATGCACTATATGATCACAAAGGGCGGCATGGCCCCCAACATCGTGCCCGACGAAGCCGAGGTGAAGTACTTCGTGCGCGCGCTCACCCGTGAGGCCTGCGTCGACGCTTACAAGCGCGTTGAACAGTGCGCGAAGGGCGCCGCCACCATGACCGACACGACCTACACCGTCAGGCGTATCGGCGGCCTCTACCCCACGCTCCAGAACCATGTGCTCATGGACGCCATGCAGCGTGCCCGCGAGATCGTGCCCCGCTGCGACTACACCCCCGAAGAGCTGGCCTTTGCCGACAAGATCAACAGCCAGATGCCCGGCTATGAAAAGGGCGTGACGCCGCCGATGAGCGACGACACCCGCCCGGTGGGCACCTTCAACAACTTCGGCTCTACCGATTACGGCGATGTGATGTACATCTGCCCCGGCGTCGCCCTGCGCGAAGCCACCCAGCCGACGCTCGCCCCCGGCCACCACTGGGCCGTGACCGCCAGCGTGGGCAGCTCCATCGGCATGAAGGGCATGATCCGCATCGGCAAGATCATGGCGATCGGGACCTACGAAGTGATGACGCACCCCGAAATGCTTGCCGCCGCCAAGGAAGAATTCCAAAAGGCCACAGGCGGCAAGCCCTACGTCTGCCCCGTCACCGACGACATTCCCTGGCCGTATAAATAACACCCTCAGCAATACAAAAGCTCTGAGCAGCCCGATCCAAGCCGGGCTGCTCAGAGCTTTTTTCATGAACGCGAATTGAAACTGTTGCGCGCTGAAAATGCTCATCGCGCAGCCTAGGGGCAGAACACGGCAGCTTCTACGCTCCCAGCACCTGGACGCCGAGTCCGATCGTGCGGTGCGCAGACAGCTCGTGCATGCCCATATCGCCGTAAAAACAGACGGCAAGCCAGCGACGGCAGCGGGCAACGGCCGCTTTGACGCAGTAGTTCTGCGCCGCGTCCGCATCCATGATGCGGCTGGTCTGCGACGCCTCGTGGATGGCATGCATCAGCGGGTGGATATGTTCGGGCAGTTTTTCCACGATACGCGCGTTCAGGCACAGACCGACGAGGTTTCGCGAGACCTTTGCCCGCGTCTCAAAGTCGCGCCCGGAGAGCATCGTCGCCGCAGTCGTCACCCCCCGCACGGCAAATGCGGCGATCAGTTCCTTTTCGCTTTCCAGATCGCGCGTCATCGCCAGCATGACCGCCGCGCGCACAGGATCGCCTTCAACACTGAGCACAAACTTCTCCAGATCCATCCTGCTCCACCGCCTTCAAAAAAATCCCGCGGTCGAAAGCGGCCGCGGGAAAAGATCGTCATACCCTTTCGGGACGATTATACCATCGAAAGGTCGACGGGATGCTTGAGGAATTCCTCGACGATCGCCTGCGTGGCGACCACGTCAGACAGGTGAAGCAGCTCGCTGGGCGAGTGCGAATAGCGGCGGGGCAGTGCCATCGTCACGACGGCTGTGCCTTCGCCGGCATAGACGGCGCCGACGGCATCGGTGATGTAGCCTGCGCCGTTGAACGCCCATTCCTGATGCGGCATCTTGGTCGCCGCCGCGGCATCGCGCAGCGCCTGGACCAGCTTGGGATGGCTGCCGGCGCGCAGGAAGGCAGAAAGCAGCATCTGGCTGTGAAGCACGACAGGCCCCTTCTGGAGCGCCACGGGCAGTTCCTTCTGGAAATCGCAGTCGGGCACATCGCCGCAGGGGATCGTGTCAAGGAAGAGCCCGTAATACGGCTTCAGCTTCGTCACCGGCGCGGCAATGGCCTTGACCGTCGTCTCCTCGAGGATGTTGAACACGGCGCAGACTTCACCGCTCACATCCTCGGGCTTCAGGTTCTTCATCGTCTCGACGATCACGGCGCACAGGGCACGGCAGTCGGCGGCGCGGGTGCAGAGGAAGTCACCGTCGGGGCCCATCGACGTGCAGGGCGAGTCGGGCACGATCTGCGAACCGGCATGGATGCCCATCGCCTCGACTTCTTCGCGCGAAGAAGCACACACGTCAACATAGCTCTGCCCCACCGTCTGAGGCTTGGCCATCTGCTCAGGCGTCAGCAGGTGACCGGCGCGCACGCCGACAACTCCGGGCACGACGCCCTTATCGCCCTTGACAAGCACGCGGCGGGCAGGCAGACAGGCTTCTGTCGCGCCGCCGATCTTGTCGAAGTACAGGAAGCCGTTAGCGCTGATCGATTTGACCTCGTAGCCCACCTCGTCCATGTGGGCCGAGACGATCACGCGGGGACCGGGCTTCGCGCCCTTGCGGATCGCGATGATCTGGCCGTTGGGCTGCCATTCGATGCTGTCCACATCGTCCTTGAGATTTTCGTAGATATAGCGGCCAACATCCCATTCATAGCCGCTCACGCCGATGATCGAGGTGAGCTCGGTGATGCGCTTGCGCAGACGTTCCTTCATTTCCATAATCAGCACACTCCCTTTTTCACGTAAAATTTTTTACTTGATGACCTTCGCCTTATACAGCGCGCAGGTGATCGCCAGATTGCCGAAGATGCAGAAGAGCATGCACGGGCTGGCTATTACCAACTCGTCCTTCACGAAAAACTCCTCCCCATCCTCCGATTTTCCGCACTCGCATGAGCGCAGATATGAAAAAAGAGAGAGCAACGCATCGGCGCACACAAAGTGACGCCGGCCGTTCCTCTCTCCTCAATCCGGTGGCCGAAAACGAAACAACGAATCTGATTGGACAGTCCATACTCGATACAAAATGACTGAACCCAGTCATTTAATACAAAAATATTTTAACATCAACACAACGGGACCGTCAAGCCAGATTCCAACAAGATCAGCGTTTCCTTCGTTTTACTTGACGATCCATTCCTTTGCCCAGGCGGCAAGCTCTGCCGCCGAAGCGGATGCGCTCCATTTTTTGCCGAGGACGACGCGCGCCCCCTTCGCCAGAGCCTGCATGTTCGCCCCGGCATCGCCGATGCCGCTGCCGCCGCTGGTGGTAAAGGGCACGACCGTCTTCCCGGAAAAGTCGTGAGCTTCCATGTACGTGTCGATGATGCTCGGCTCGCGGTACCACCACACGGGGAAGCCGACGAACACCACGTCATACCCCGCAGGCGAGGGCGAAGAAGCAAGCGCCGGCCGGCAGGCGCGGTCGTTCATCTCCACGCTGCTGCGACTCTTCTTGTTCGTCCAGTCAAGATCTGCCGAGGTGTACGGTTTCTCCGGCACGATCTCGGCGGCATCAGCCCCAATGGCTTCAGCCAGACGCTTCGCCAGCTTCGCGGTGACGCCGGAAGCGCTGAAATACGCGACAAGTGCTTTGCTCATACTGCATTCCTCCCAGAAGTATTTTTGCCTATTGTACACCTTTGAGCAGCCTCCAAGGCAAGTTCACTTTGCCGCTTGACTTGGACCGCGCTCCAACCTTTATAATCAATGTCAGAAAGGAGAGAACCAATATGAACATCAAAGAAGCAGCGGTGCGCACAGGTCTTTCGCCCGACACGCTGCGCTATTATGAAAAGGAAGGTCTGATCCCTTCCGTGCGGCGCGACGAGTCGGGATACCGCGACTATGACGAGCACACGCTCAGCTGGATCGAATTGATCCAGCGCTTCCGCGGCACAGGGATCCCCATCGGGCGTTTTGCCGAGTATGTCAAGCTGGCCTTTTCCGACAGTGACTCAAAAGAAGCGCGGCGCGCGATCCTGCTGGAGATCCGCGACGAGCTGAAAGCACGCCTCGAACGCCTGCAAAGCTGCCTCGACGTGATGGAGTACAAGCTCGCCAATTACGACGACCTCTGCGATCCCGTCATCATGGAGATCGTCGAGGCATGGAAAAAGGCCGCATCCAAAGAAGAAAAACACGTCAGTCACGACGCTGCCGCTGACGAACAGTCATCCGGGACAAACAAAGCAAAATCTGAGAAAAGGAGATCATGAGCATGAAAAAGCTTCCTAAGATCGCGCTTGGCGCATGGGCATGGGGCAACGACGGAACATTCGGCAGCAGTTTTGACGCCGAAACGCTCCGCCCCATTTTTGAAACGGCGATGAAAAACGGCCTGACGCTCTGGGACACGGCCTACGCTTACGGCATGGGGACATCCGAAAAGACTCTGGCTAGCTTTTTGAAAGGCCTGCCGCGAGAGTCCTTCCTCATCTCTGACAAATTCACCCCGCAGTGCGCCGATGCCGCTTCGTCCACGGCGATGAAGGACATGATCGAGATGCAGCTGCGCCTGATGGACCTCGACCGCTTCGACATCTACTGGATCCACAACGTCGTCGGCGCACCGCACTGGACGGAAGAGCTGGCAAAGTACTTTGAGGGCCGCTCCGACGTGCCGATGATCGGGGTGTCGAATCACAACCTTGAGGAGATCAGGCAGGCGGACGCGATCCTCAGGGCGCACGGACTGAAACTGTCGGCCGTGCAGAACCACTACAGCCTGATCAACCGCTCTTCGGAAGAGTCCGGCATCCTCGATTACTGCGCGCAAAACGGCGTTCATTTCTTCGCCTACATGGTGCTCGAACAGGGCGCGCTGTCCGGGAAATACGACCCCGCACACCCCATGTCCGAGGGCTCGGCTCGCGCGCAGACCTACAACCCGATCCTTGACAAGCTGGCCGTCCTCAACGCCGAGCTGAAACAGTTAGCGCAAAAATACGGCGTCGCCCCGGCACAGATCCCCGTCGCCTGGGCCATCGCCAAAGGCGCGCTGCCGATCATCGGCGTCACGAAGGAAAGCCACGTTCTCGACGCGGTCAAAGCCGCCGGCGTCACGCTCGCCGCTGAAGACGTCTGCGGCCTCGAAAAGCTGGCCGACAGCCTCAGGCTCAACGTCATCCGTTTCTGGGAAAAGGAAATGAAATAAAAGCCGCGCAGTTTATTGCGCGGTTAAAATCGAAAGGAGAAATATTCATGAAAAAGACACTCGCCATCCTCGCAGCAGCTCTTACCGTTTTCACCGCCTCGGCCGCCTTCGCCAAGCCGACGCCTGCCAAGACGCTGATCGCGTTCTACTCGTGGGGCGGCACCACGCGCGGCATCGCTCAGGAGATCGCCCGCAAGACCGGCGCCGACGTGTTCGAGATCGAGCTCGTCAAGCCCTATTCCGACGACTACAACACCGTGCTCAAGGAAGCCCAGCGCGATCAGCGCGCCGCCGCCCGTCCGGCGATCAGAAACAAAGTCGCCGACATGAGCAAGTATGACACGATCCTGCTCGGCTATCCCAACTGGTGGGCCAGCATCCCCATGCCCATCGCCACGTTCCTGGAAAGCTACAACTTCTCCGGCAAAGTCATCTCGCCCTTCTGCAGCAACGGCGGCGGACGACTGGGCCAGAGCGTTTCTGCCATCACCAAGCTCGTACCCAACGCCACCGTGCAGCATCCCCTTTCCATCTACTACTCCGGCGGCGACACCCTGGGACGCGACCTCGACGCCTGGCTGAAGAAAAACGGCTTTTAGACCATGAAAAAGACCGTTCTCTGTGCCATGCTGCTGCTTTGTGCCCCGGCAGCGCTTGCGGCAAATGACGGCATGACGCTGATCAAAGGCGGCACGTTCCAGATGGGCAGCCCGGAAAGCGAAAACTGGCGCGAAGCCGACGAAGTTCAGCACACCGTAACCGTCAGCGACTTTTATATCGGCACGCACGAAGTGACGCAGGCCGAATATCAGGCCATCACCGGGAAAAATCCGAGCGAATTCAGGGGAAAGAACCGTCCCGTCGAGACCGTCAGCTGGCTCGACGCCGTGAGATTCTGCAACCTCAAAAGCAAGCGCGAAGGCCTGAAACCGGCGTACACGATCGACGGCGAAAACGTGACCTGGGACCGGACCGCCAGCGGCTACCGCCTGCCTACCGAGGCCGAGTGGGAATACGCCGCCCGGGCCGGCGGAAAAGGACCGTTCAGCATCGTTCCCTCGCCCAGCCCCAAGCAGGCCAACTACTACGGACACTATCCGTACAACATCGAGCAGAATTATTTCTCCACCGGCAACCTCGACGTAAAGCCCGGTTCCTACCGTGCGCACACCGTCGACGTCGGCTCGTTCAAGCCCAATGCCTTCGGCCTGTACGACGTTCACGGCAACGTGAGCGAATGGTGCTGGGACCGCTACGGCGCCTATCCTCAGCAGCCTCAGACCGATCCGGCCGGCCCCGAAAACGGCGCCACACGCGTCTGCCGCGGCGGCGGCTGGAACGACTTTGCCAAGCACCTGCGCAGCGCCTACCGCAGTTCGCAGACACCCGACGACGCCTTCGTCAGCCGCGGATTCCGACTGGCAAGGAACAAATAGCGAAGGGATTCTTTACCGTTATGAAACCTCATCGCTTGATCTTCGCAACAGCATTGCTCGCTGTCAGCCTCACGGCGCTCAGTAGTCTTTCCGCCCTGGCCTGGAGCGAGGCAAAAAAGGCGCTGGAAATGAACATCCATGTCAACGGCCGCGACCTTGCCGCAACGCTGACCGACAACTCATCGACGCGCGCGCTTGCCAAACTGCTCAGGAAAGGACCGCTGACGCTTGAACTGCACGATTACGGCAATTTTGAAAAAGTCGGTCCGCTCCCCCAGGACCTGCCGACGAACGACGAGCCGCTCGACACCGATTCCGGCGACCTGATCCTCTATCAGGGACGGCAGTTCGTGCTGTGTATTACGATCGAAATTCCTGGACGTTTACGCGTCTGGGGAACATCGAAGGGATTTCCAAAGAAGAACTGAAAAAGCTCCTCGGTCCCGCCAGCGTGACGGCAACGCTCTCGTTGCCCAGACAGCCACAGTCTGAATAAAGCTGTCCGAGTGATACGCCGTTGATAGACGCCCCGCCGCAGGCGTCGTATAATGGCCTCTATCATCTCAACCTGATCGCCCGATCAGCATGGGGACAACGCGGGAGGACAAACAATGGCAAAGGAAATCACACCGCAGGACACAACGAGAGCCACAGCTTATGAGCTTTGGATGAAAGCACCGAATCCAATGGTGACCTTTTTCAAGACCCTGGACGTGACTCGTCTGGTCAAAATCGGCAAAAAGAAACGCCTCAAGTTCAACATGCTGCTTGATCACTGCATCGGCAAGGCGGCTGCCGGCGTGAAGGAATTTTACGTCCTGCCCGTCGGTGACAAGCTGATCCGGTACGACGCCATCGCCGTAAACACGATCGTCAGGAATATAAACGGCGAAGTGAGTTCCTGCGACGTGCGTTTCTCAGACGATCTCGAAGCGTTCAATCAGGAGTACCTGAAATACACCTCGCAGGTCGCGCAAATTTGTCAGGACAGGGATCTCTCGGCCGACTGCATGGTCATCGGCACATCGGCGATCGTCGATACGGAGATCGACGGCGCCGTCGGCATGAACAGCGGCATCTACAACAATCCCTTCCTAATCTGGGGCCGGTACAAAAAAAGGCTGTTCAGGTATTTTCTGCCCGTCTCCTTTCAGTTCCATCACACACAGATGGACGGCGCACACGCAGGACGCTTTCTGGCCAATCTGCAAAAGGAGATCTACAGTTTGGAATAATGCATGACCGTCGCGTCGGAGACGAAACGCTTTCGTCTTCGACGCTTTTTCGTCCGCACCTCCAAATCCGCCTTCCGCTTTCAAAAGTGCATAAGCGGCGCAGCGTCTTTTCGTCAGGCAACGTCAGGTCTGTGTATACAGTATAATTTCGATTTTTTGATTGACAAAGAGTCGACGGGCGAGTATGATTTTTTCAGATTCTGAATTTAGTTATTTCATTTATAGAAAAGGGGTCGTTGAAAATGGGTTTCAAACTTGGGTACATCGGCTTTGGCGAAGCGGCTTACAACATGGGCAAGGGCCTCAAAAAGGAAGGCTTTGAGGACATCTGCGCGTTCGATGTGGCGCTGAACATGGGCGGCGCGGCGAAAGACGTGTTCCTTCACCGTGCGGAAGACGCCGGCGTGACGGTCGCGCAGTCCGCTCAGGAAGTGGTCGACAGCTGCGAAGTGGTCGTGCTCTGCGTGCCGGCCAAGTTCACGGCGGGCACGGCCGATGGCCTGCTGCCTTTTGCCAGGAAAGGCCAGCTTTTCGTCGACACCACCACGGCGCTGCCCCGCATCAAAGAAGCCGAGGCGGAAAAGTTCGCTGCCAAGGGCGCGAAGTACGTCGACTCGGCCATGCTCGGCTCGCTGGTCGTTTCCGCGCACAAGGTGCCGATGCTGGCTTCCGGCGACGGCGCCGAGGAGTGGAAGGAGCGCATGACGCCCTTTGCGATGAAGATCAGCCTTGTCGGCCCTGGCAGCAAGCCGGGCGCAGCCAGCCGCATCAAGCTGGCGCGCAGCGTCTTCATGAAGGGCATCGAAGCGCTGATCGTCGAGACGTTCCTGTTCGCGCGCAAGATGGGCATCGAGGAAAACATCCTTGAGTCGGTCTCCAACTCGATGGATAAGGAATCGTTCAAGGAGCTGGCTCAGCGCATGGCCGGCGCTGATCTTGTGCACTCCGAACGCCGCGCCTTTGAAGTGGGCGAGGCCATGGAGCTGATGGAAGAAGTCGGCGTCGAGCCGCTGATCGCCGCGGGCGCGAAAAAGCGTCTTGAGCATTCGGCCGCTATGGGCATGAACAAGGAACTGGGCGGCAAGGCCCCCAAGACGTGGGAAGAGGTCTTCGCCGTCTGGGAGAAGAAGGACTACAAATAAGTTTGTTCCGGCTTTAACGGGCCGTTCATGAGGGCGGCCCGCGCAACCTCATAATCTTATTTGCATCACGAAAGGAAGATGTTCGCAATGAAACTGACTCGTCGTATCGTTTCGCTCCTGGCTGTTGCAGCTCTGTGCCTCACGCCCGTCGCGGCTCTTGCCGCCGATTACCCCTCCAAGCCCGTGAAGATCATCGTTCCCTTTGCGGCCGGCGGCGCTGCCGACATCACCACGCGTCTTGCGGCCAAGGTGGCCGAGAAGTACCTTGGCCAGCCGATCACCGTCGAGAACCGTCCCGGCGGCGGCGGCGCGACCGGCTATCAGGAAGTCGCGCGCTCGCGTCCCGACGGCTACACGCTCAGCGAGGTCGGTCCCTCTGTCGTCATCGCTCCGCTGACGCGCAAAACCCCGTTCAAGACCGAGTCGTTCACGCCCATCGTCAACATGGTCTACGAGCCCGAGACGCTTGCCTGCCTTACCAGCCGCTTCAAGACCTGGGAAGAGCTTGTGGAGTACAGCAAGGCCAATCCTAACGCCATCAAGGTCAGCGTTTCCGGCGCTATGGCTTCGGATCACCTGGCTATTTTGCGCGTGATGAAAAAGACCGGTCTGCAGTGGGTCGTCGTGCCCACCAACGGCAGCTCGCAGGCCATGACATCGATGCTGGGCGGTCATGTCGATCTGACGACCGTTTCGCCCTCCGAGCTTTCCGAGCAGGTCCGCGCCGGCGACGTGACCTACCTTCTGACGCTGGCGTCCAAGCGCCTGGTCGAGTTCCCCAACGTGCCGATCGCGACCGAGAAAGGCGTGGACGTGGTGGACGGTCCGTGGCGCGGCATTGTCGCTCCCAAGGGCACGCCCGATGAGATCATCGCCCGTATCGAGTACGTGTTCCTGAAGGCTTTCAACGATCCCGAGTTCACCGAGACCTACACCAAGGCCGGTCTGCCCGCCGACATGTGGATGAACCGCAAGGACTTCACCGAGATGTTCGAGCAGCAGCAGAAGGACATCGCCGCGGTCGTCGCCGAAGTGGAAGCCGGCAAGGCCCGTAAGTAATCGTCTAAGACGTTTCCGCAATTTCGTAACAATCGAGGGTTCCAGCACGTTCCGCCGGAACCCTCGTTTTGGTATGAGGCTTTTATGGAGACACTGATTAAATGAGCCCGATGAACTGTCGAGGGATTTCGTCGTCTGGCAAGGAGAAGCGAAGAGGCATAGCAGGGCTATGGAGATGAGCTTCGACGCAGCCAGACGGTGAAAGCCCCAGCAGGGCGCGGGCGAATGAATCAGCGTTTCCTCATTATCACAAAGGGGGAAAAGCCCGTGTATCTTGTCAGGCTGCTGTTCCTTGAAGTGATCTTCGTCATCTTCTTCCTCTGGCGCTCGCTCCTGGAGCCGGAAGAGGTTCGCGCCTATCCGCAGGCTCTGCTCGTGCTGATGGGGCTGTGCGCGCTCGTCTCGATCTGGTACGCCTGGAAGTTGCGCAAATCGACGACCGCTCCAACGGATGAGATCCGCTTCAACAAGTATTTCTCGATCGGTTTGTTTTTCTGCTATCTGCTGTCGTTCCACACGCTCGGATTTTTGATCGCCACGGCAGCGTTCTACTTCATCTGGATGGTCGTCATCGACCGCCGCGTCAAGGTGTCGCATGTCGTCATCTCGGTCGTTTTCGCAGTTCTGCTTTATTACGTGTTCCACGACGTGCTCGGCGTGCTGCTGCCTGCCGGTCTGCTCGAAGGCGTGCTGGCCTAGAAGGGAGAGAGCGATATGTTAGATTGGATGGAAGCTCTTAAATTAGCGCTCGTTCCCAGCGTTCTTGTCTCCAACTTTATCGGCACGCTCGTCGGCATCATCGTCGGCGCTCTGCCCGGCCTCACTTCGACGATGGGCGTAGCGCTGGCGGTGCCGCTTACCTACGGCATGGCCCCGGCGTCGGGCTTTGCCATGCTGTGCGGCATTTATTGCGGCTCCGTTTACGGCGGCGCGATCACAGCGATCCTGATCAACACGCCAGGCACCCCGGCCGGAGCGGCAACGACGCTCGACGGTTATCCGATGGCTCAGAAGGGCCGCGCGGTCGAAGCGCTCGGCATCGCCACGATCAGTTCGTTCATCGGCGGATTGTTCTCCGTCGCCGTGCTCAGTTTCTGCGCGCCGGCGCTGGCCAAAGTGGCGCTGTCGTTCGGCCCGGCTGAGTACTTCGCGGTCATGGTGTTCGGCATCACGATCATCTCCAGCATCTCCGGCAAATCGATGTCGCGAGGCCTTTTCGCCGGTCTGCTGGGCATGTTCCTGGGCTGCATCGGCACCGACCCGCTGACGGGCTATCCGCGTTTTGCCGACGGCATCCCCGGCCTGTACGGCGGTATCGAGATCGTGCCCTGCCTGATCGGTCTGTTCAGCTTTCCGCAGGCGATCGACATGATCGTCAAGAAGGCCAAGGAATCGCACATGAACGCACTCTCCGGTCATGTGCCGGCGATCAGCGAGTTCGTCAAACGCTGGGTCAATCTGGTGCGGTCGGCCGTGATCGGCACGTTTGTCGGCATCCTGCCCGGCGCGGGCACGAGCATCGCCACGTTCCTCGCCTACAATGAGGCGATGCGATTTTCCAAGCACAAGGAAGAGTTCGGCACGGGCTGCATGGACGGCATCGTCGCTACGGAAACGTCGAACAACGCCGTCGTCGGCGGCTCGCTGGTGCCGCTGCTGACGCTGGGCATCCCCGGCAACGCGGTGTCGGCCATCTTCCTGGGCGCGCTCACCATTCAGGGACTCAAGCCCGGTCCGTTCCTGTTCCAGGAGCAGGCGCCGCTGATCTACTCGCTGTTCCTCAGCCTCGGCATCGCGCATTTCTTCTTCCTGTTCATCGGTCTGGCCGGCGTGCGCATCTTCCCGCGCATCCTCAAGATCTCACCGACGGTCCTTTCCGGCGGCATCCTCATCCTCGGCACGGTCGGTTCGTTCGCGTTGCGCAATGAGCCGTTCGACATCTGGGTGGTGCTGGCGTTCGGTCTGCTGGGCTACTTCCTCAAGTGCATCAAGACGCCCACTGCGCCTGTCGTGCTCGGCTTCATCCTCGGACCGATGATCGAGGCCAACTTTGAGCAGGCGATGCTGGTCGGCGACGGTAAGTGGAGTTTCTTCTTCGCCAAGCCGATCTCGGCCGCGTTCATCGTGCTCGCCGTCATCTCGTTCATCACGCCGTTCATCCTGCGCTACCGTAAAACGCGCAACGCCGCGGCTCTCGCTGAAGAAGCGAACGCCAACGAGGAAGAAGAGCTGTAGTTTTTCCGTCTTTTTTTGCGGGACGGAGCGGTTGCAACTTCGTCCCGTTTTTTGATCAGGCAGTACTCGGGCGCTCTGAGCTGCCCGAAATATCTTTGCAAGAGGTGTTTTGGAAAATGAGTCAAATGACTGTCGCTTTGATCATCCTTGCCGTGATGATCGCTCTGTTCATCTGGGAGCCGGTACCGATCCTGGTGACGGCTATCGGCGCTTCGATCGCCTATGCTTACGCTGGCATCATCCCGATCAAGGATGTCTTCGCCGGCTACAACAGCAACACGATCGTGCTGCTGGCCGGCATGATGATCGTCGGCTCGTCGCTGTTCCACACCGGCATCACCGACATCATCGGCGAGAAGATGGTCAAGATCACCGGCAAGAGCGAGCGCAACATCGTCCTCGCCACGCTGATCGTATCGTGCGCCCTGTCGTCGATCTGCTCCAACATCGGCGTTATGACCGCCATGGCCCCGCTGGTCACGGCCATGTGCATGTCGGCCGGCTGCGGCGCTTCCCGCACGCTGATGGCGCTGCTGTTCGGCGCGCAGTTCGGCGGCTTCGTGACGCTGGTCGGCGTCGGCAGCAACGCTTCGGCCGCCAACCTGATGGCCAAGCTCGGCCTCGAGCCGTTTGGCTTCTTCGGCATCACGCCCTTCGGTCTGGGCATCTGCATCATCGGCTCGCTGTACTTCACGTTCATCGGCATGAAGTTCATCCCGGACACGGGCTACATCCCCGAGTTCGCCAAGGTCGAGAAGAAGCCCTTTGACCGCACGAAAGCGACGATCGCCTGCCTGACGATGGCCGCCGTGCTCGTCGTCATTGCGGCTGCTCCCAAGAACATGCCCATGCACATCGCCGCCGTCATCGGCTCGCTGGTCATCATGGGAACGAAGTGCATGACGGTCAAGGAATCGATCGCCGCCATCGACTGGAACTGCATGTTGCTCGTCGGCTCGCTGACGGCCATCTCCGCCGGCTTCAAGAACAGCGGCGCGGGCGACGCCGTGGCTAAGCTGATCCTTCAGGTGCTGGGCGACAATCCCTCGCCGTTCATGATCACGACGGTGATCTTCTTCGCCGCGGCGATCCTGACGCAGTTCATGTCGAACATCCCCACGATCATGCTGTTCATGCCCATCGGCGTGTCGATCGCCAAGGCGATCAACGTCAGCCCCTACCCCATCTGCATGATCATCACGCTGGCCGGCGCCGCTTCGTACGCCACGCCGTTCGCCGCGCCCCAGAACATGATGACGGTCGGCTGGACGCAGTACAAGTTCATGGACTACATCAAAGTCGGTCTGCCGATGCTGTTCCTCACCTACCTCGTCATCATCGCCGTGATCCCGTTCTATCTGCCCTACTAAGATTTTGAGCTTTTTTCGCGCCGGATGTTTTCGCACTGTCCGGCGCGATTTTTTCATAGGAGGTTTTAACGATGCTTGAACTTCTTCGCGGCGCGTATGAGATGCACATCCACACCGCTCCCGACGTGGGGCCGCGCAAGTGTTCCGATCTGGAGCTGGCGCGCCGTTTTCGCACCTGTGGCCTGGCGGGGGCGCTGATCAAGTGCCACTACGCCGACACAGCTCCGCGCGCAGCACTGCTGAACGAGCAGTTCCCCGAGCTGCGCTTTTTCGGCGGCGTGACGCTGAACAACTCGCAGGGCGCGCTCAACCCCGCGGCGGTCGAGTCATGCGGCAAGATGGGCGGCCGCGTCGTCTGGTTCCCGACGATGGACGCGCTCGCCTACCGCGCCTTTCACGCCCGCACCAAGCCCGAGACGCCGCTTGCCGACGGCATCGCCGTGTGTGCCGCCGACGGCTCGCTGCGGCCGGAAGCGGCTGCCGTGATCGCTATGGCGAAGCGTTACGGCATGATCGTCGCCACCGGCCACATCAGCGCCGAAGAAGGCCTGGCCGTCGTTCGCGAATGCGCTGTTCAGGGCGTGCAGGCGCTCGTCACCCACGCCGACAATCCGGCTGCCTGCTACACGACCGAACAGCAGCAGGAAGCCGTCTCGCTCGGCGCGGTGATCGAGCACTGCTATTTCACGACGTACTACGACCGTACGCCGGCGCATATCGTCGCCGAACAGATCCGCGCCGTCGGGGTGGAGAACGTGATCCTGTCCACCGACTTCGGCCAGCCAAAGTCGCCTTACTCTGACGAGGGGCTGGAGCTGTACGCCCAGGTGATGGCAAAAGAAGGCTTCACCGACGGCGAGCTGACGATGATGTTCCGCACGACGCCGGAAAAGCTGCTCGGCATCCGCCGCTCATAAAGAAAACGGAAAGTCCCGTGCCGGGGCTTTCCTTTTTTTGTGCTCGGGCGCCGTAAGCCGAAAAACATCTTTCTTTAGTTACGGCTTCATGATATAATTTGCTTGCTTATAATATGACGTTTTGTCCGCCAACTCGGACATTTTTTCGATCACACATCAGGGAGGCATGACCATGGACGAGAACATCAAGAATTCAGCTTCGCAGATGGAATACCGCAGCGCCAGCGGCGAGACGCCCGCGAAAGGACCGCGTCCCGACACGGTGAAGATCGTCGCCGAGATGCAGAAGCGCGAGGCGATGGCCAGCGCGGTGTACAAATTTTTAGCGAGAAGAGTCACCGGACGCGGCGGCGAGATGCTGATGCGCGTCGCGGGCGAAAAGAGCGTGAACGCTGAGACGCTTTCGCGCTGGACCGACAAAAAGGGCAAAGCGCCGCTGCTCAAGGTGTGGGGCTGGCGTCTGCTCTCCCGCCTGTTCGGCAGCTCGTTCGTGATCAGCCGTCTGGAAGCGGGCGAGGCCGAGGCGCGCCCCTACTTTGCCGCAACGGCTGACGAGATCCCTGAAGCCGCGTCTGTCAGCGAAAGCGGCGAAAAGCACCGCATCCAGCTCCGCGAAGTCATCAATCTGGAAGGTCTGCGCGGCATCGGCTCCATCGTCACGGGGCTGTACAGCGCCGTGCTGCTGATCACCGGTTCGCTGGCCGGATTTATCACCGCGCTCAACGACAAGCGCGCCGTGGCTGTCGCGGGATTCTGCACCGGCGTTGCCGCCGCGCTCGCTGCGGCCGTGACCGGCTATTCATCGCAGAAGGCCGCTACGGGCCGTCAGCGTCCCGCCGGCGCCGCGTTCAGCGCTTTTGTGCTCGGCGTGATCGCCTCGGTGCTGCTCGTCGCTCCGTTCTTCTACGGCGGCGGTGCCTGGGGCTCGATGATGGCCAGCCTGCTTGCCGCCGCGGCTGTGCTGGCGCTGCTGGCGTTTTTTGCCTCCGTCGTGCGTCAGGAGACGTATTTCATCGTCTTCGTCGAAATGGTGCTGATGACCATCGGCGTGTCGCTTGCAGCGATGCTGGCCGTGTGGGTCGCGAAAGCCTGGTTTGGACTGAATGGTTAAAGAAAACGCGGCGTTTATTTTCCAGGGCGGCAGTCTGCTCTTTTTCCGCGGCGAGCTGCCCGATGCCCAGCAGGCGGCAGCGCTGCCGCTGGCCGATTTCGGATCGTTCGGTTCGCTTGAGCCGCGCGGCTGTTCATGGGGGCGCGTAGCTCGCGACGCCGTTCTGCCGGAGGGCTGGGAGGCGATCGACCGCCGCGCCTTCGGCGAGCGCTTCGGCATGGAAGCCTTCAAAGTCATGTCCACCGCCTGGGGGCTGATGGACTGGAAGGCGCAGGCTCAGTACTGCGGCCGCTGCGGCACAAAGATGGTGCAGTCGCCCGCCGACGAGCGCGCGATGAAATGCCCCAAGTGCGGGCACATGCTCTTTCCCGTCATCTGTCCGGCCATGATTGTTGCCGTGGAGCGCGACGGCAAGCTGCTTCTGGCCGTCAACAAGATGAACAAGACAGGCCGCTACAGCGTGCTGGCCGGGTTCCTCGAAGTCGGCGAGTCGATCGAGGACGCGATCGTGCGCGAGGTGCGCGAGGAAGTGGGCATCGAAGTCGACCGCGACAGTATCGAATACCTGTACAGCCAGTACTGGCCGTTCCCTCGCTCGCTGATGCTGGCCGCCCGTGCCAGATGGAAAAGCGGCGAGCTTCACGCCGACGGCGTCGAGATCGAAAAAGCCGGATGGTTCGCGTCCGACGAGGTGCCCCAGAATGTGCCCGGCACGATCACCGTCGCCGGCTGGCTGATCCGTGACTTTCTCAAGCGCCACGGCGTGACGCGGGATTAGAGCAAATTCGTTAAAATTCAAAGCCAGCACAAAGACACGAAGACACAAAGGCCCTAAGAAAAACGAATTTTAAGGCGTTCCTCGCCGAACCAAAAGAACACGTTCACTAAAAAAATTCCGCACGGCAGAAAAATCTGTGTGGACTGTTCCCCAGCAAATAGACAAGAAAAAAAGCACCTGTCGTAGAAAAGCTCCAAATTACGTGGCTTTGCTCCGTATTTCAAACGGAGTAAGGCCATTTTTCATGGTGATTCTCTCGT